>OOCI01001010.1_pt1 | contig 22582 bp, 15 predicted proteins | sample 1671761 | NCBI WGS metagenome assembly OOCI01 (sample SAMN06348190, study PRJEB24527) | human gut metagenome | biome: human gut; feature: ankylosing spondylitis patient; material: feces | host: Homo sapiens | place: China | collected 2015-10
ACCTGTTAATACTTTTATCAAATAATTTATAACAATAAAAACGATGATTAAAGCTTGCCAGACAGATAGTACTCATATATGTTCGCCTTTGGCATATGAATAAAAGGAGGGATTTTTATGGCTCTGGAAGACAAAGATATTTTTAATGCTATCTTCAACAAATATAGCGACCAGCCCATCGAATTCATCATGGAGCAGTACGAAAAGGCAAAGATCCTTAATATGGCCATCGAGCGCCGGATCAACGCCCAGGCCGAACAGCCTGTGAAGGTCGAAGAGGCCGCGCCTGCCGCTCTGCCCCCCGTGGACGAGCCCCTTCCCGTCGAAGAGGAAAAGAAGCCCGCCCCGGCCCCCAAAAAGATCTTCACCAAGGCCGATCTGGTCTTCAATCCCGCGGAAGCCATCACGGACAACACCATCACCTGCTGCCTGTGCGGCAAGGCGGCCTGCTCCCTGACGTCCCGCCATCTGGCCAATCACGGCATCAATGTGGAAGAGTACAAATACCTCTGCGGCTATCCTTCCGAGCAGAAGCTGATGTCCCGGAATTTCGAAGCCAAGATGCGCCGCAATGTCCAGAGGGCCCAGCAGGCGCGCAAGGAAAAGCGCCGGGCCGAAAACGCCTAACGCCATCATGGCATGGCCTGCTCTGCTCCCAGGAGCGGGCATGATCCGTCCCGTAGTGAAAAGAAACAAAGAAGGGGATGCCCACGGGCACCCCCTTCTTTGTTTCTTCCGACATGCCGGCAGTCGCGGCAACGCCCCTCCGAATCCCGCCACAGGGCAGAGCATCAGGGACGATACGCACGCAGGGCAAACATGGGCACCGGATTGTAGGTGGCGTCCCGCCGGACGAAGATCCGCCCGCTGAGCCCGGTATCACAGCTGCAACGGACAAAGCCCGCCCGTGCCAGGGCCTCCATGTCCCACTGCGGCCGTTCCCGGCGGCTCAGGGGCAGGGAACGACGGATGTCCTCCCCTTCCTGCAAAAGGGCACTATCCACGTCGGCATGGGCATGTTGCCCCTTTTCATCGGCAAGCCGGGTAAAGTCCACAGCCCCGTAGTCGGCATCAAAATTGAGCAGCACGCCTCCGGGCCGCAGCACCCGCAGCCACTCCGCATAAGCCGCCTCGGGGTCCGTCAGCGTCCAGGTCAGGTTGCGGGCCAGGACGCCGTCAAAGGACGCATCCCCAAAGTCCAGCTCCGTGGCACTCATGCAGCGCCAGTCCACCGTGCAGCCTGCCTCATCGGCCAGTGCGGCGGCCTGGGCGAGCATCCCCTCGCTCAGATCGACACCCGTGACCTCGCAGCCCGCCTGTGCCAGCAAGATGGCAAAAAATCCCGCGCCCGTGCCCAGATCCAGTATGCGCAGGGCGGTCCCGTCTTCCCTGCGCGGCAGCCAGGGCAGGATCTCCGCCCGCCACAGGGAGGACTTGTCACTCTGCAATTCCTCACGGCGTACCTGCCCGAAAGCGTCGGAACGCCGGGTCCAGTAACGCCGGATGCGCCCGTCGAGCCCGGGCCGGGCCTTAACAGCATCCCCGGGGATGCCGGTAGTCTGCTCCATCATGTGCTCCTTTACGGTGCCGTGCGGGTATCGGCAGCCCTTGCCTCTGGGCCGTCTTTTCACCCGCGGCACGATCACGAAATCTTGCCCGTCTCACGGACGGGATGCGGCCGGTCGTTCCCTGCCGGTGCCGTGCCGCAAATCTGCAGCCCCCCTGCCGACATGCCCGCAGGATGCTTTACGGCGGAGAGCCATGCGCTCCTGTCGTTCAGACCTTCGTCGCCCCGGGGGCTCTTCCTGTCCCGGCAGCTTCGTCACAGCTCCCGTCCCATGCGGAGCGGAACGGGACGACTGTTTCCAGCATCCGCCGCAAGCGCGGGCTGCGGGCGCTCCCCAGCTGCGACACCGGCAGATGCTCCGCACAGCGGCCCTGATCCAGGACCAGCAAACTGTCACAGACCAGCGTCGCGGCCTGGAGATCATGGGTGATGAAAAGGCAGGTCATGTCGCTGCGAATGTCCCGCAGCAATTCCAGTATCTGCACCTGTACCGGGACATCCAGCGAGCTCACGGCCTCGTCCAGCACCAGAAAGGACGGTCGCGCGGCCAGCGCCCGCGCGATGCAGGCCCGCTGCACCTGGCCGCCGCTGAGTTCATGCGGCAGACGGCCGGACAATGAAGGCGAAAGCCCCACGCGCTCCAGCAGCCTGTCCACTTCCCGACGCCGCTCCCGGCGGGAAAGGCGGCAGCCCGGCCCCAGACCCTCGTCCACGGCCTCCGCCAGCGTAAAGCCCGGATCGACCGAGGTCACATAGTCCTGAAAGACCACGGAGAGCCTCCCGCCCCGGGCCCGCCATTGCCGCAAGGGCTGACCTTCCAGCAGCACGATACCACGGTCGGGCCGCTCCAGCCCCAGCAGCAGACGGGCCAGCGTACTCTTGCCGCTGCCGCTCTCGCCCACCAGGCCCGCCATCTCGCCCCGCTCCAGACAGAAATCCAGCCCCCGCAGCACGGGCCGGGAGCCCCCTCCGTGGGGGACGGCATAGGTCTTCCAGATATCCCGGACGGCAAGGAAGATGTCGCTGCCGCTCATCACCTGTCTCCCAGAGCCTGCCGGAAGCCCCGCCACAGGGCCAGCCGGGTACGGACCAGATGCCGGGTGCAGGCATGGCCCGGCGCATCGAAAAGCTGTGCCGCCTGCCCGTACTCGACGCAGCGCCCCGCCTGCATGACCAGCACCTCGTCTGCCAGCTGCTGTACGGCGCCAAGATCGTGCGAAACGAAGATCAGGGATGCCTCACGGGCCACGTCGGCCAGACAGCGCAGTACCTGCTGCTGATGGCAGGCATCCAGAGCGGTGGTAGGCTCATCGGCCACCACCAGCGCGGGCCGCAGGGCCAGCGTCAGGGCGATCATGCAGCGTTGCAGCATGCCGCCGGACAACTGGTGCGGGTAGCTGCTCAGGACGGTCTCCGGCAGGTCCACCCGCTGCAGGGCCTCGCAAACAGCTTCCCGGGCCCGGGCAGCGGACATCCGCCCCCTGTCCCGCAAGGCCCCCTCCAGCTGCTTTCCCAAAGGCCTGAGAGGATCAAAGGCCGTCATGGCCTGCTGCAGGATGACGGCCATGCCCGTGCCGCGCAGCTCCCGCCAGCCTGCGGGATCGAGACGGCCCAGGTCGCGGCCGTCGAAATGCAATTGCCCGCTCCGGACCAGCCCGGACGGCAGCAGGCCCAGCAGGGCCCGGCAGAGCAGGCTCTTGCCGCTGCCGCTCTCGCCCACGATGCCCAGACAGTGCCCGCGTTGCAGCGAAAAGCTCACGTCCTGCACCAGCGGCCTGCCGGACAGGCCCTCCGTGACGGAGACATGCCGCAGTTCCAGCAGCGGCACGGGATGTCCATGATTCACAGCACAGGCTCCTTGTGCATGGCGTGCCTGGGGTCCAGGGCGTCACGCAGGCTGTCGCCCAGATAGTTGCAGGCCGCCACCACCAGCAGGATGGCCAGCCCGGGCGGCAGCATCTGCCACGGGTACAGGACCATCACCTCGCGCGCCTCGCCCAGCATCATGCCCCATTCCGGTGTGGGCGGCTGCACGCCGAGCCCCAGAAAGGACAGGGCCGAGACCATCAGTATCACCGCGCCGGTATCCAGCGTGGCCAGGACGCTGATCTCCCCGGCAGCGCAGGGCAGCAGATGACGCCTCATGATGTGGCCCGTGCCGTAGCCCGCCACACGCGCAAAACGCACGAAGTCCCTGTCCGCATAGCGGAGGGTGATGGTCCGCATCATGCGCGCGTACCAGGGCCACTTGGCCACCACGCAGGCCAGCACCACGTTCTCCAGCCCCGGCCCCAGCATGCCCACGATGGCCAGAACCATGACCTCGCCGGGAAAGGAGAGCATCACGTCGCACAGCCGCATGAGACAGGACTCCACCCGCCCGCGCACAAGGCCCGCCAGCATGCCCAGCAGGGCCCCCAGCGAAACCGTGGCCCCCATGGCCAGCAGCGAGACGCCCAGCGTGGCCCGGGCCCCGTAGAGCAGGCGGGAAAAGATGTCGCGCCCCAGCCTGTCCGTGCCCAGCCAGTGTTCGGGCCCGCAGGGGGCCAGCTTGCGGCTGCCGTCCACGGCCAGCGGATCCCAGGGCGTCAGCCACGGGGCCAGCAGGGCCGCCAGCAGCACGATGCCCAGGAACAGCAGGCAGGCCAGGCCAGCCCTGTCATGCAGCAATGCCCGTACACACCTCATCGCAGCCCCCGTTCACGCAGACGCGGGTCCAGCAGGCCCGCACAAATGTCCATGCACAGGTTACCGGCCACGAACAGCACGGCCATCAGCAGGACATAGGCCTGGATGACGGGAAGATCCCGGTTGAAGATGGCCGTGACGCACAGGCGCCCCAGACCGGGCCAGGCAAAGATGCACTCCACCACAAAGCTGCCTGCCACCAGCTTGGGCAGGCTCATGCCCAGGGCCGTGAGGCTGGCCTGCAGGGAATTACGGAGCACCATGCGCAGGATGGCCCCCCGGCTGCGGCCGCAGGCCCGGGCGTAGAGGACGAAGTCTTCCTGCGCGGTCTGCACCATGCTGTTGCGCAACAGCCGGGCATAGGCGGCCAGATAGGGCAGGGCCAGCGTCACGGCCGGGAGCACCAGCGAGGACGGCCCCTCAAGGCCGCCGGTAGGCAGCCAGTCCAGATGGACGGAGAACAGCCAGATCAGCAGCAGCCCCGCCCAGAAGGCCGGTACGGAGGTACCCAGGAAAAGCAGGGCCCGCAGCAGGCGGTCCACCACCCTGCCCTCATGGCGGACACAGACCAGGGCCACGGCCAGGCTGCATGCCAGCATGATGGCCGCGGCCGTCCCCGCCAGCATCAGGGTGGGCGGCAGGGCCCGGGCCAGCTCCCCGGCCACGGGCCGCCCGTTCACATAGCTCATGCCCAGGTCGCCCCGAAGCACATCCGCGAGCCAGCGCAGGTAACGTTCCGGAAAGGGTCTGTCCAGCCCGAGCTGCGTGCGCACCTCGGCCAGCAGCTCCGGCGTGGGGGTCATGTCATTGACCCGGATGACCACTTCCGCCGGGTCCCCGGGGCTGAGCTGGATGAGGACGAACGACAGGAACGATATCCCCAGCAAGAGCGGCACGAGCCCCAGCAGGCGACGCAACAGGCAATGCTTCATGTCCATCCTTCATCTTTGTCCCGGTGCCTCCAGGCCATGCCTGCCGGACACCGGGACGCGGTGCATCAAAAATACATCTTCTCGAAGGGGATCTCGTACTGCGACACGCCGAACGAAACGCCCTTGAGCTCCCGCACGTGGACGGCCTTGGTGCGGGAATAGGTCAGCGGGATGTAGACGCCCTCATCATGTACATAGCCGAGGATCTCCGCATACAGGGCCTTGCGGTGCTCCTCGTCCGTCTCGGTCATCAAACGGGTGATGGCCGCGTCCAGCCATTCCTTGCGCTCCAGACCCAGCTGGGCCTGATAGTCCCCGTGCGCCGGGATGCGCCACGAGGAAATATAGGACTGCGGGTCGTAAGGCGTGCCCCAGGACAGGGAATACTGCAATTCAAAGTCGCCGCTCTTCTGGCGATCCAGAAAGGCCTGCTTCTCCTCGCCCACGATCTTCATTTCCACTCCGATCTTTTTCAGGTCCGCCTGCATGTACTCGCCGATGCTGCGCTCCTGCGCATTCTGCGAATTGTAATACAGGCGCACGCCGGCCCTCCGTCCGTCCTTGTAGCGCCAGCCGTCGGCCGCCATGAGCCAGCCCGCCCCGTCCAGCAGACGCGCCGCCTTTTCCGGGTCATGGCCGCGCGCCTCCAGCGGCAGGTCGCAATAGGCCACCGTGGAGGCCAGCAGGCTGGGGGCCACGGTCTCGGAACCGTTGAGGATGGTGGCGGCGATGCCTTCCCTGTCCACCGCATACTGCAGGGCCAGGCGCACGTCCCGCTCCCCGGTGAACGGCTGGTGAGCGTTGAGCAGTATGGCCCGCGAGGCGATGGGCTGGCTGATGGCCGCCGCATAGCGCCCCTCACGACGGATGGCGTCGAAATTGTCCAGGTTGAGCATGTCGCCATCGGCCCCGAACACCAGATCCACGTCCCCCTTGTGCAGGGCCAGCAGGATGGCCTGGTGGTCGGGCATCACCTTCCAGCGCACGGCCTGCAAACGTGGCTTCTCTCCCCAGTAAGAGGGATTGGCCGTGAACAGGGCGTACTGGTTCTCCTTGTGTTCCTTCAGGACCCACGGGCCCGTGCCCACGAGGCCGCGCACGCCGTTGCGCGTCTGGCCGTCGATGAAGCAGGACGGCGAGATGAAACGGAAAGGCCGCAACAGCCCCAGCTCGATGAGAGTGGGATAATAGGGGTGCTTGAGTACCAGACGCCAGGTGTGGCTGTCCACGACTTCGTGGCGTTCGATCTCGTTGATCATGTCCAGCCAGGCGTGGCGCAGGCGATTGGCGATGATGGCATCCATGTTCAGGCGGACGGCCTCGGCATCGAAGGGCGTCCCGTCGCTGAAGGTCACACCACGGCGCAGATGGAAGGTATAGACGCGGCCGTCGGGCGAGATCTCCCAGCTTTCGGCCAGCCAGGGCCGGACACCTTCCGCCGTGTTGATGACCAGGGGCTCGAAGACCATGCCCTGGGCTGCCATCTCGCCGCCGTACAGGTGCGGATTGATGTCCCGGATGTCCTTGGTGCTGGCATAGACCAGCTCCTCGCGCGGCGCACCGGCCTGTCCCTTCTCCTCTTCCCGGCAGCCGGCCAGCAGGCTCAGACCGCAGAGCAGCAGCCAGCATACCAGCAGTTTGCCCATCCTCATTTTTTCCACAGGAACCTCCCCACAATAGTGGCATGTTTTTAAAAAGCGTGCTACCAGAAAATCGTAGCACGCTTTCTAAAAACATGCCACACATTTCAGAGGAGGACAGATGAAGAAAAACAAGCCGTATGGCGCAGCCGCCGCCCTGCTGGCCGGGGCCCTGCTGGGGGGGCTCATGACCGCGCCCGGAGCCCACGCCGTGGACTTTCGTGTCAAAGGCGTCTGGATCGCCATGCTCGAATACGGGGATGGCGGCAGCTTTGTCCGCAAGGACAGGGAAGGGAAAAACGTACAGGGCTGGGGCCGCTGGGGCGAGGACCGTTTCGAGGCCAAGAACCGCGTACGCCTGCAACTGGATGCCGCGGTGTCCGATGCCCTTTCCGGCAGCGTCTATTTCGAGATAGGCGGGGCCACCTGGGGCCGCGCCCGCAGCGGCGGGGCCCTGGGGGCTGACGGCCAGATCGTCAAGATCAAGCACAGCTATCTGGACTGGAACCTCCCCGGCACGGGGCTCAAGGCACGCATGGGCCTGCAGCGCATCTTCCTGCCCGATTTCGTCACCGATGCCTCACAGGTCTTCGATGCCGACGTGGCCGGGATCAGCGTCGCCGCTCCGCTCACGGAACATCTGTCCCTGACGGCCTTCTGGGCGCGGGCCTTCAATGACAACTGGGCCGCCCCCGATGGCGGCCAAAGCGGCTGGCTGGACAATGCGGACTTCTTCGGCCTTTTGCTGCCGGTGACGTCCGAGGATATACGCCTCACCCCCTGGGCGCTGCTGGGAACGATCGGCAAGAACGCGTTCCGCCACGGCAACGGACGGTTCTACAGCCGCAACAGCGAAGGGAGCTACGGCATCGGCCTGTCCCCGTCCGCCTATCGCTTCGATGGCCGCGAGAGCAGCCTGGCCCACGCCACGGCCTTCTGGGCGGGCCTCACCGGCGAGATCACGGCGGCCCGGCCGTTGCGTCTGGCCTGGAGCGCGGCCTGGGGCAGCGTCGCCACAGGGGATGCCGCCCTCGACCGTCACGGCTGGTATGCCTCGGCCCTGGCCGAATACGCGCTGGACTGGGGCACTCCCGGCATCTACGGCTGGGACAGCAGCGGCGATGACGGGGACCCCGCCAACGGTTCCGAGCGCATGCCCACCATCGAGGCCAACAACGAGGGCACCAACAGCGTGGCCGGCTTCGGCACCCTGGGCACCTGGACCCTGGGCCGGGACACCCTGCTGGGCTCCACACTGGTGGGCACCTGGGGCCTGGGCCTGCGCGTGTGCGATATCAGCTTTTTCGAAGACCTGAGCCACACGATCCATCTCAACTATTATCAGGGCACCAACAGCGCCGGCATGGCCCGCCACATCAAGGGGGCCGGCGGCCCGGACATCGTCCGCCCCAACGGGACGGACTTCAATACCGCCAATTACTACGGACTGTACCTGACCGACAGGGACCGGGCCATGGAAGTGGGCATCATGAGCACCTATACCCTCCACGAGAACCTGAAGCTGCTGGTGGAGGCCAATTACATCGCCCTGTGGCTGGACAACAGCCGGGATGTCTGGGGCGGCTACCACGCCGGAGGACGCCGCTACGCCGCCAACAGCACCGAGGATGCCTGGAACATGAACGCGAGCTTCATCTACAAATTCTAGCCTGCGGGCCTCAAGGCCTATTTCCCGCAGCCGCCGTTAGTCCGGGCTTCCCGGATGCGGCGGCTGTTCTGTTCGAAAAAACAGATCTCCGCCACAGGCCACACGACCTTGCCTGAGCCAGCCCAATTCCCCGTGGACGCTCACGCAAAGCATGTCCCGAACAAGAAAGCCCTCGCGGTCTCCCGCAAGGGCCTGCAACGAAAAAGGCACCTGCATCACTGCAGGTGCCTTGATTCCTTGTTGGCGTCCCCAAGGGGATAAATTTTCAATTACAATCTATTTAATTTATTAATTTTTTATATCTTACCATTCATAGATACCTACAAAAATACCTCTTAAATCAAAAATTTTTGGGGGATGGCGTCAGACGCCAATTTTTCTTCCCTTCCTGATAAGACAGCTTGCTGGTTCAGGTCTGAAAAGGATTTCGCGTGTGAACAAAATGCTAACCGACTTGAGGATGCTCTTCCATTTTCAGAAGTTACAAAATTTTTCTTACACTACTTACTGCCGAAATCAGTCGGTGTCTCGCTGCTTCACACCGCCAAAAGCAGGCCCCTCTCCTGCAAAAAATTGCTCTACTATCTTGACGGATTCATGCTTGGGAAATCGTGCAATAGCATTTTCCCATATTTTGAAGGCCATATCCCGATCTCCTAAATTCCAAAGACTTCCTCCAAACTCAAACCATACTTCTGTATAATCGGGATTGATTTTTATGGCCTTTTTATATGCTTTTCTACAACCTTCTATATTTCCAAGCCCTTCATATGCCCGCGCGACCTGATACCAGCTAAGTTCATCCGGCTGATGTATTTCAGCTTGGGGAAGCAAGATGGAAAGAGCTTCAGCGTATTTTCCTAAATGATTTAAAACTACACCAAGACAATAACCATACTCATCCGGTTCCTGTTGGCAAGCCTTTCGGTATGCGTCTTCAGCTCGTTCCCATAAACCGTCTGTCTGTGCCCAGTGACCAATGCGATCCCATAAAAATGCAGAATCAATGGTGCCGGAATCCATCAACTCCAGCATTTCCCGCTTAAAACTTTCAAAATTTAGATCAACGGGAAAATCCTCTTCGTGAAGTAGCCATGAACATATGAGGTATTCGTACTTTCCTTTTGTGTCTTCGGGAAAATCACGAAGATACTTCTTCCAAAAAAGCAATGACTTCTGAATAGATTCTATAGATTCTTTCCCGAATTGCGACACGAACTTGCCGCACCAGGGCAATATCCACTCAAACATCCTGACATGACTCAGTAGGGTATTGATCTCCCTGAATGCTCCAGCCGAATCTTTTAAATTAAACAAGATGGGGATTCGCCATGCATTCACAGATAAAGAACGCGATAATGAGTCCACATCCCAAATGATTTTATCCAAGTGTTCAAGTGCGGGCTGATACTTTCCTTCAGTGTACAGGCACACGCCCATTGCAAAATGGGCTTCAGGCAAATGAGGATCCAACTCTAAAGCCTTTTCATAGGATTTCCGTTCATCAAGAGAATCTCCCAAGGCTTTATGCACAGCTCCTATGTTTTTATAGCACATAGCAGCTTCATGCGCGTCTTCCGGAAGAGAGAATTCTGTTATTGCCTGCAAATATGAAGACAACGCATTTTGATAGTCCTGCAATACAGAATAGGCATTTCCAATGCAGTATGTGAGATCGCCTTGTTGATGCCCCTGTTTAGAACGGAGAGCCTCAAATAAGGGGATAGCCTTTTGGACACGCTCCGCATCAAACCTGTACCCATTGATACCCAGATTGATTTCTGCCATGTATGCCAATGCAAGAATTTCAGGATAGTTACCTAGTACAGCCTCAAACTGGGTGAATGAGTCACTGATTTTGCCGTATTGACCTGCTTTGAACATTTCAACAAGTATTTGATATGCGCGCTGAGGGTCACCTGATAAATACATAGCGCTAGAGGTGGTATTGAGTAGCTTGCTAAGTTGCTGTGGAGACGTAGTAACCCATTGAATGCGCTGTTCCATAGAAGTTGTTCCGGCTGTCATAACCAGACTATGCAGCTTCTTTTGGAAAGAAGGACTAAAATCTTTTTCAAATTTGATAGTTATTGATTTCTGTGTGCGCCGCTTTGACCTTTTTTGTTCATACTGCTGCAAGGTGTCGTCTGCGGTTTGGACCAGAAGTCGTTTTGATGGAAGGTGATAACAGACATAAATAGAATGAGGCTGGCGTACAAGGTAGTTCAAATTTTTTCGTTCAATAGAAATACTTACACTACCATCGGAGTTTTCTTTGCATTCTGTACCCTTAAGCTGCACATGCACGCGGAGGTTCGTCATCGAAGCCCCGATACGAGCTTCAATCTGAATATCGGTACCATAATCATTCGTATCATTACGCTGTTGGACAACAAACAGTCCCGCCTCGGTTATGGCATTTTCAAAAGCATTGATTGCTGCTTTTTCGATGTCATGCGTGGGGCCTCGTTGCGGCAATTCGTCGAAATAGTTTTTGCCATCCACGTTAAACCTCCATCCTGAACTTTTTCCATTCCTTCGCTACCCGCAACTCCACGCCATTATCCAATGCCTTGAAGTGTTGTCTGCCGCAGTGGATTTTCAGGGCTTCCGTGGTGCGCAGGCCGAACAGGCTGATATCGATGTCGCCTTTGGTTTCCAGGACGAAATAGAGTTTTTTCTCGCCGTCGCGATCAAGATACACGGCCCAGTCCGGGTTGTAGGTTCCGATGGGGGTTTCGATTTTGAATGCGCGAGGAATCTTGAAAAACATTTTTACGTCAGGATCGTTGTCCAGAGCCAGAGCAAAGGGACGCTCCACGGTGCTGCTGTCGTAAATGATATGATCGTAGACACTGTGCTCGACAGATACGGCATTCTTTTCCAGGTTGGCAATAAGCTCTTCGCTGTCGAAAATTTCCTGAATATAATATTCCTGCCCGGCCAGTTTGAGATAGCTGATGCCGTCCACGGCCAGTTGATGGCGACGATTGCGGATAATTTCCACCGCGCGCTCGATGAACAGTTGCGGATTGTTGCGCAAGTCCTGCAAGCGTCCGCTCTGAAGCAGGATTTCGCAGACCGTAGATCGCTTGGTCAGGGTCTGTTCACCGATGACGGCCAGCACATCCGGCATGTTGCTGTAGCTGTCTTGGATATCCGTGGTCCGCATTCCCGTTTCCTGATGGCTTACCCCGGCTGACTCGATATGAATGATCGCGTTTTGCGTGACAAGCCGGGCCGCGGGTATGGGATCCATCTCCTGCAGGTCCTTGACGCACCGGCTGATCAGTACGGCGCTGTCGATATTGACTCTGTATGTGGTTTTCTGCTTGATCTTGTTCCATAGCTCCAGAAATTCTGGAGAAGCCGTGACCTGTTTCTTCAGCTTGACCGTCACGTCTTTGGAAGCGTCGCGGAGAGGGGGACGCCTGTCCGCATTCCTGATGATGGATTCAAAGCGTTCGCGCGCCGCCTCAAATTTTTTCGGCAGATCCAGAGTCCCAGTTTTCAGAGCATTTTTCAGGGTATCCTTGATGTTGCCGTTTTTGTCTGTGTAGCCCTTGGCGTGCAAGTGGTTCAGCAATTCCTGGGCGTCCTCATAGGAAACGGTCTTTTCCGTCTGTACGGTGCGTGTGTAGGTCGCGCCGCACAGGGCGGTTTTCAAGGCGGCGGTTGTCACCGGCGTGGCCGCGGCAGTGCTTGCCGCGGTAACCGATGTGATTGCTTTGGCGACTTCCACCGTAGCCGCAGCCACTTCCTTCGGCAAATCTAGGCTGTCTTGTTCAACGGCGGTCTGCAGCGCGGGTTGCGCCCGACCTTCGGGTGAAATGTACCCCTGTTTTTCAAGGTGCGCGACAATCTGCGCGACTTCTTCCGGGGTGATGGTCTTTTGTTCCTCAATGGTATCCGTGTACGTCATCCCGGTAAACAGGCTCAGTTGCAGAACGCCGAACTTCAGACCGGTTTCATCCTCGATTTCCTTCTGGAGCGTGGCCGCAAATTCGGCAAAACTCTCGTTCGCCATGACGTGCAGCAGATTGATATCCTTGTCGTCAATGCGCTCGCCGTCCTGGTTCACGCACAAACGCAGGCCGCGCCCGACTTTCTGACGACAGGTGAAGACGGATTTCTGTTCAATCAGCGTGCAGACTTGAAAAACGTTGGGGTTGTCCCATCCCTCTTTCAGAGCCGAATGCGAGAAAATGAAACGCAGCGGACAGTTAAAAGACAGCAGCCATTCCTTGTCTTTCATGATGGTGTTGTAGGTGCTGGTGTCGTCCTGGGTATCGCCTCTGGTGTCCTTGTAGTGGCCCTTTTTGTCCTGAGAAAAATAGCCGTCATGCACTTTTTCAACCGGATTGCGGAACCGCTCCTTAAGCTCGGCGTACTTCGGCAGATTCAAAAGTTCGTGGTAACACGCCTCGAACATTTCCGCATAAGGCCCTTTTCCGCCTTCCGGGGTGCGGTATTTTTTGACCTCGTCAATGAAGAATAGTGACAGCACCTTGATGCCCTTTTTCGTAAGGCGCAATTCCTTGTCAAAATGGGTCTCAATAGTGCGGCGAATCTGCGCCCGCTTGATAATGTTGTCGTCAATGCCGCCGATGGTCCGGTCGGGTTTCAGAATTTCCGTATTGCCGAATTCAACACATTCATACCCCGGTGTGCAGTCAATGCCTGCCACCGTGTACCCTTCATAAAGCTCACGTTGGCCGGAAAGGACAAACAGGTCTGCATTCGGTTTTATGGTGACGTTTTTGCGGGACACCTTACCGTCTTTAGCGGCGACGTCCATTTCCACTTTGGCCCGATAGCCCTTATCGTCTTTGGTTACGGAAAGCAGTTTGATGTACGGCTTGTTGAATCCGTGAGCCACCTGGTTGGAAAACACACAGATCTGCTTCACCAGTCCCATCTGGTAGGCATCAACCGGCGTCAGGCGAAACAGCAGATTGACTTTTTCCCGGTGGGTAGCGGAATAACGCAGCACGCAGAGCGGATTCAGCGAGGCAATAGCTTCCTTTGCCTTGGGCGTGTTGTCCACGCTCTGCGGTTCGTCAATGATCACTATGGGCCGGGTATCGCGGATAAAACGCATGGCGGATTCGCCGGAGAGCCTGTCCTGAACCTGATTGATGACGTTCTCGGCCTTTTTAAACGCGTCGATGTTGATGATCATGATTTCGATGTTGGCGCTGGTTGCGAACTGGCGCACATCGGACAAACGGGCGCTGTTGTAAATGAAATAACGGCACGGAACACGGTTGTAGAGAACGCCGAAGTGCTCCTGCGTGACTTGCAGAGATTTGTACACCCCCTCGCGGATGGCCACGGACGGCACCACGATGATGAACTTGGCGAAGCCGAAACGCTTGTGCAGCTCAAAGATGGTTTTGGTATAGACGTAGGTTTTCCCGGTTCCCGTCTCCATTTCCACGCTGAACTGCCTGCCTTCCAGATCATGCGTCATGGGCAGGGTATTGCGTTTCTGCACTGCCTGCATGTTGGCGAGCATGGCGGCGTCATCAATGAGCAGGGCATTGCCGATGCCGTACTGATTTTCCAGCAGGGAAAACTGTTCGCCCTGGACAATGGAAAAGGTGGCGGTCTTCTTTTCCTGACCGATGAACAGGTCGGCCACGGCATTGACGGCGGCTGTCTGGAAAGACTGTTTGATGAATTTGAGTTTCATGCGCGCCGGCTCCCCGCTATACCAGCTTCAATTCGATGTTTCTGTCACGCAGGATATAGAAGGCGTTGGACATGGCCGTATCGTCGGCCAGGGAGTTTTCGGCCAGAACGATTTGCCCCGGCGCGTACTCCGCCATTTCCTCGACCATTTCCACGGTCAGACCGTCCGACAGGCAGATAAGCAGCAGAAAATCCCCCACAGACCAGGCGATTTTGCCGGAAATATCCACCGGCGACACGTTGTACGTCAGGGGAACGCCCATCTTGAGCATGATTTCATACACTACATCCAGATCGGTCCGGTCCGGCTTTATCCGGTCGATCATATTGTGCAGCCGGTTGCTGATGGAAAGCAGATCATCTTCCGGGAAGGGCGTGCTGTCCCAGGTTTTCAGATTGGAGGAATCCAGCTTGAAGACCTTGAAACCGGTGTCAGGCAACGGAGAATTACCTGAAGCATCTTCACCATCAGGGACAAGCGAAAGCTGTTCCGCATGTTTTGTCATCTGTTTTTCATGCTGCTTTGCAGGTTCGATATTCTCAAGTATCTTCGCACCGGCCCGCCGAATGCGCTCCTTGCCTATTTCACAGATATTCCTGTATCCCGCCTTGAACGCTTCCGAACTTTCCGGACACAGTTCCGGAAGCTGCACCATAATAAAACGACGCTTGCCTCCGTCTTCTGCATTGAGCTGCATCACCGCATGGGCCGTACTTCCAGATCCAGAAAAAAAGTCCAGAATTATCGCATTCGAATCATCACCACAAACGTAGTCAAAAAGTTTTGCAAGTTCAAAATGATCTTTGGGGTTATCGAAAAATTTTCCACCCAGCAATTTTCTAAAATATTTAATAGCGACCTGCGATTGTTTATAGAAATAACTTCCACGTACTTGGGTCGCTAGTTCTTCTTCGTTGGATTCTTCATTAACTAAATCCAATTCATCTCCAGAATGCACGGGGCGTATATGTGCCTTGCGGAATGGAGGATCTGTTTCATCCTTACGAAATTCGACCAATCCCAGAGAAATTTGTCGTTGCATTTCTTGAGGTGACGAGTAGATCCAGCCACGCTCAGGCACTTTGCACGCTTTACCAGTTATAGGATGAATTACATCATAGCGAGGACCTCCGCCGCCGGGCCATGAAATATCACGATCTCGCCAAGGGCCATTTGCATCAACCCGTTTATATCGACTCCATTTTTTTGAAGGATGTTTTGCTGGTAACGACGAAAACCATTGTTGTAGTTCTTTTTCAATTGAAGCATCATCGGTGCCATATTCTTCACGAAGTTTTAAATATTTCTCCCAAATTTCTTTTGTTCCTGGTTTGTTTTCGCGCCAGATAGTCTTAAGCTCCCGGAGTCTACACAGACTCTTTGCATAAAGGAGAAGGTACTCATGACCAACTGAAAAAAGTTTGGCGTCGTTTTTTCGCCCTTTTTCCCAAACGAGACAGGCGACAAAATTCTCTTCCCCAAAAACTTCATCACATAACTTCCGCAAGTTATGCACTTCATGGTCATCTATGGAAATAAAAATAACCCCGTCATCACGCAACAAATTCGCCGCCAGGCGCAAGCGCGGGTACATCATGTTCAGCCAGTTGGTATGAAAGCGGCCCATGACCTCAGGGTTGCTTTTGGTGGTCTGGCTGGTCACTTCCCTGTAGCGTTCGAGCGGGTCTTTAAAATCATCCTCGTACACAAAATCGTTGCCCGTATTGTACGGCGGGTCGATGTAGATCATCTTCACCTGCCTAAAATACGAAGCCTGCAACAGCTTTAAGACTTCCAGGTTGTCGCCTTCAATATACAGATTCTGCGTGGTGTCGAAGTTGACGCTTTCTTCAGGACACGGACGAAGCGTTGCCGTAGAACGCTGCTGGGCCAGGCGCAGGCACTCGCTTTTCCCCTTCCAGGTAAATTCGTACTTCTCAAAATCCTTGAGGATGTATTCGCCGCAGAGTGAAAGCAGCTTGTCGATATCCAGCTTGCCCTCCACAAAGCACTGCGGGAAAACCGAAGCCAGCTTTTCGCGCTCGGTCAGTTCAATATTCTTGGAGAGTCCTTCTAGTTTTTCCATAAAATCACCCGGTTTTCCTGAAAATCATGCCGTGCCGCTTACCTGTACCACAAACAGACGTTCCATCGTTGCGGCAAGTTGCGCGTCAGCCAAAAGCTCTTGTATGTGTTCTTCGAGCTCCGTGTCCAGTTGACGGTGTTGAGCGGACAGTTGTTGTTCCGCCCGCCTCAACTCTGCGGTCAATCGGCTGCATCGGCGTTGCAGGGACAGTCGCTCCATGCGCGAAAGCTCCTTGTCCAAAGCGGCCCTGGCTGTTTTCACCTGGAAGCGTAACCCCTCAAGACGGCGCATCAGCTCGACTTTACGCTCGGCCGCCTTGTTTTTCAAAGCGTTGACGGCCTCTTTTTCCGCTGAATCGGTTTCCGTAAGCACCTTGCGGATAAAATCATCGCCGGAAATGAGTCTGTCCAGCTTATGCTCCACGGCAGGACGCAAATGGCGGTTACGTTTGCCCACAGGTTCGCCCCGTACAGAGAAGTCACGCACCGGTAAGGCCATGAGCGCGGCGCATTCGTCATGGGAAAGCACGCGGCCGGAACGGGTTTCCCCTGTCAGCGGATAAAAGGCATCCCCGCCCCAAAAGTTCCCCTTGGGCCGAACCCGCACTTCATACAATGCAAGTTCGCACGGCTCAATATCCGCGTCTACAACAAGGCTCCCGCTTTCCGGAATACCGCGCCAGAACATTTCTCCAAAGATACCTCTTGCAAGAGAACCGGTGACCGTGTGACGGCCGGAGCGCGGCTGATAGTCTTTGGCCATGCCATATTCCATGCGGCGCAACGCCTTGCCGGTGAATACCTTGGGCGGCGGAAGATGCGTAACGGTAACCGTGCGGGTTGCGTCATCCAGACGAAAGCCCTGTTTTCCTGCAAAAAACCAGCGAGTGACATACCACAGGTCGTCTTCAATCTCTTTTGTCTTGGCTTCGATATAGCGCGGGGTGATGTAAACCTTTTCCGCTATATCCCTGGTGAAGGAAGTGAACAGCGAATGTTCGGCCCGGCTTACAAGCTCTTTGTTCTGCGCTTCAAACCGCTCCAATGTGCTTTGATGGGTCTGCTCTATCTCCTGTCTGGTCCGGGCCTTGGCGAGCATGTTGGAAAAATTGCCTTCCGAATCATTGCTGAAGTTGCCGATTACCGTATCCGACATGCCGAAGATGCCGGAAAATTGCAGAATACGTTTGTTGATCAGCTCCAGAGTACGCACATCAGCAAAATTGTTGCGGTTCAGGAAATTGAGAATGATCACGTCCGACTGCTGCCCCTGTCGGTGACAACGGTTGATGCGCTGCTCAAGGGTGAGCGTATTGTACGGCAAATCGTAGTTGATAACAAAGGAACAGAATTCCAGATTGAAACCTTCCGCCCCGATATCCGTGGAAATGAGAATTTTCGCCTCATCCTGAAAGCGTTTCATGATGGAATACTCGCGGGTTTTCCCGCCGTGATAGGTCAGCACCCTGCCCTTGTACGGGCCGTTATCCAGCAGGGAAAACAAAAAATCCTGCGTGGCCCGGTTTTCGGTGAAGATAAGGGCTTTCTGCTTTGCGCCCAGTTCCTTGAGCCGGGCAAAGCCCTGCTTCAAGCCTGCAAGCAGTTCTGTAGCCTTGGCATTTTGTTTGATGCAGGAGGCCAAAGTCTGCATGTGATGAAGTTCGGAAAGTTCAGCGGCAATATGCGCGCTCTTTATTTCAGCGCTGGATTCCATCCGTCGAATTACGCCGCGCAACAGTTTGTCTAAAGCAAATGTGGAGGAGGAAAAAGTGCGAAAGAACAGGAGCGCCAGATCGTACTGGTCCATGTTCGGGAATGCGACCCTGCTCCCCTTTTGCACATACCTATCAAGCAGATCATACAGTTCCTGCTCTTTGGGAGTGAGCGTGAATTCAGCGGTAATCGGAATGCGGTCCGGAATCTTGACGTAGTTCGTTACTTCCTGTCTGGTGGTCCGAAAACAGAAGGGGCCGACTCTGTCAGCCAGTTCCGGATAGTTTTCAGGCTTGCGGAAATAACGCTCGTAAAACGCTTTTTCATCCGGAAACACCGTCTCGTCAATAACATGAATCAGACCGTACAGATCCATGATGGAGTTCTGCATGGGCGTGGCCGTAAGCAGAATCTTGAAGGCTCTGCCGACCGCGTTTTTCAAAACAGCGGCGGTCTTGTTGGTGTCCGCGTATATCCGGCGAAGATGGTGGGCTTCTTCAAAAACAACCGCGTCCCACTGCACCTTGGCGATGTATTCGACATTTTGCGCCGCAATGTCGTAGGTCGTCAGAACAATCCCATCCTGAAGAAAAGGATTGCCGTCCCCATTGTAGCTTACGTCATGAACCGTGGCCAAGTCCAATGCAAAACAGGGAACAGAGAAACTTTTATCAATGGTCTCGCGCCATTGGTAAAGCAAGGGAGTGGGCACAACAAGCAACAGCCGGTCTTTGCCCTCATACCAAAGCTGGCTGATGATCAACAGGGCTTCATACGTTTTACCCAACGAACCCTCGTCACACAAAATAACGCCTTTCAGATACGGTGAACGCAAGGCAAAACGCGCGGCTGCTATCTGGTAGGGATAGACTTCAATATTGGAAGACGCGAAAACAGCCGTCAGTCTGTCCTGACCAAAGGCGTAGTTTGAAAGCTTATGGGCTTTGTACAGGGCGTGAAAAGGGGACAAGGACAACTATTTTTCCTCCTTTTCTTTTTTAGGTAAGAAAAAAGCCCTCGTCAATTGATACCGCGCGGCGTTTTGGTCCGTTCCAAGGTAAAAACAGCCAACTTCACGCTTATGACACGTTTCCATCCAGTGTGGTGGAACCGAGGGTAAGCATGGCAAGGTTCTGTCGATATCTTTCAATTGTGTCACGGTGATACTCATGGTGTTTTCCCCTGTATTTCTCCAACGCACTGACTCGGATTGGCGTTTTGCCTTTCCGGTCGAGCAGGACGGTCGCCCACGCTTCACGAAGTGAAGCATAGTGGGCTATACCTTCGGTCTGTGCGAAGATTTCTCCCCGACGCCTTAGCGCATCCTCGTGCCCCGGGCGGTCATTGCCTGCTGACGCTCGCTGTCCCGCGCTTCATTCTCCCGCCGTTGCCGTTCCTCTTCCTGGATCTGAAGCTGTTCAGCACGCTTGCGCTCCACAAACTCAAGATGCAGCGGTCTGATTTCCGGCAGAAGCAAAAATTCCCGATAGCCGGCCATGATTCTCTTCATTTTCTTCAACTGAGATGCCAGAGCCTCTTTTTCCTCATGACTTTGTTTCCTGTGAGACGTGTATTCCGCTTCAAGGCGTGTCTGTTTTTTGCGCAGCGAGTCCACTTCCCGTTTCAGGATTTCCTTCTCTGTCTGGACAAGATGCTTGACGGCCAGCGCCTTTTTCAGCTCCTCAATAATAAAGGAGGCTTTTTCCAGCACAGACGGATAATTGAAAAGTGAGGCTTTCGGCAAGGAATACTCATCCCGAAGGACTTTTTCCGCCTCCTCGGCCTGCCGCTCATACGCTTCGATGCTCTTTTTCAATTCCTCTTCGCGTTGCCCCAGAATCCCAAGTGACCGCAGAGAATCCCGCATCAGCACAGCGGCTTCCTGCGCCAGCCGTGCCAGTTCCTCCTTCTGTTGTTTGAACTCGCGGGTATCCAGATGCTTTTTGGCGGAACCGGGCGTCTGCTCCACGCCTCGTTCAATGGCAAAACCTCGGCTTTGCAGATAGGCGGGAAGTTCGGATTGCAGTTTTCGCAAACTCTGACGCGTATAAATTTTGTTGGCGTTGAGTCTCCCGTCCTGCGTGACCGGCACATGGAAAAAGTGCATATGCGGCGTCTTTTCATCCATGTGAACCATTGCGGAAACGACATTCTCCGCCCCTACAAACTCCGTAAGAAAGGCTTTGCTCTCCTCAAAGAATCGCCGGGTATCCTCTGGAGAAAGGCTCTGAAAAAAGGCGCTGTCCGAGGTAACGATAAGCCCGCACATGCGCACGGCGTCCTTTCTCACGGCTTTGGCCAACTGAAGAGCGTCAATGCGGTGCTGAATAGCCTCGGCATAGTTTGTCGACGCGGGTTCGTGCAATTCGTAATTCGCTGAGCTTCTGTCGTAGTCAATATCGGGGTTGCTGCGACTCTCCCGTTCCCGCCGGTTATGGCTCTGGATGCCGCGTATGGCCTCTTTCTTGAACTTATCCATATGGAGGACGAGGTAGGACATGATGAAACTTCCTTGTATCCATGACTGCACCATTTCTGATGCGGCAGAAAAGCGGTACACTTTTCCCGTTCAAGCGGTACAAAAAGGGATGACGTATTCGGACCTGACCGGACATCACCGGATAACTGACGGATCGAATATTGCGGGTGTACCGCTGTACCACGGCTTAAGAGGCGGTACAGCGGTACACCTGATCATATGAGCCTTCAGAAATGTTCCTCCAATTTCTTTTTCAGCCTCTGGATGGCCCCCTTGGATTTCCCCATTTCCTCAGCGCAGTCGCGGATGCTGTAGCCTTCTTTTAAAAGTCGTCTCAAGCTTTCCAGTTCAACGTCTTCCAGCTCTCTGACCTGCCAGTGCAGCGCATTACCTTCGGTAACCAGATTGGCCTCAAACGGCTTGGCGTCATCACCCAATATGCCCCGTGCCTTGGTCAGGTGGACCTCAAAACGTGCACCTTCGGCCATACTGTATTCCCTGGGTCTGCGCAGGCTGATCACCGTGTCCATAATGTCTTCCCTGGCGCTGGTGCCGCGCTGGTCGCCGGATTTTCCGGCATGATGAATAAGCAGGACGGTCATACCCCTGCGACGCAACTCCAGCAGCCACGCCTGCATGGTCTGCCAGGACTGTGATTCATTTTCCTTGCCGGTACGGCACAGGGTAGCAATGTTGTCCAGCACCACCATGTCCACGCCTTGCAGAAAAGGCTCAATCATGCTCTGTCCACCCGCAGTGGACAAATCCGGCATGGGACAGGGTTGCAGGTCCGGTGTGATGAGCGCCATGTTTTTCAACGTATGCGGAGGAACGGACATACCGCTGACAAGCGCTGCAAGACGACTCTGCATGGATGTGGCAGGCATTTCCCCATCCACATACAGCGTTCGTTTAGGCATCGGCGCACGCCAGTTGAACACCGCACCGCCGGAAGCCACGGCAACGGCTATGCTCAGGGCCGCAAACGTCTTGCCGATGCCGCGCGGAGCATACAGGATGCCTATCCCTTGAACCGGAAGAATGGGGGATAAAAGATACCCCCGTTCAGGTATGGACATGGAAAGAAACTCCCCCATGTCCAGAGAAATCAGAGACGGACGGGCAGCTGTATGCATGGCCTCTTCCACCTGATGGCGAACTTCTTCCAGCCCCTCACTCTGATGCAGGTCGTTGAAGTCTTTCCCCTCTCCGGTAGTAAACTTGGGCAGAACAAAGCGGGCCCGCGCTGCTTGAGCGGCTTCCTGCCCTTTACTACGGCCTGCCTCATCATTGTCGCCACAAATGAGGATGGAAGCCTCCGGGAATCTGTGTCTCACAAGATTGGCCACGACTGGCAGGTTATTGGCTGAGAACGTCACATATACGATACAGTTGACGGCAAGATGGATGCTTGCTCCCGTAGCGTAACCTTCGCAAAGAACTAGAGGCTTTTCCGACTTGCCGGGAATAATGAAATGACCTTCCTGTACTTTGCCGCCCATGAGAAAGCGCTTTGTCCCGTCCGGGGCGATATATTGCAGGCTTTGTAAGGTTCCCGATATATCCCTGACGGGAAGAATCAACAGACCGCTCCGTGTCTGATGTATATCGCCAAGCGCGGGAACGCCTTTACGCCGTAAATATGTGTGTTCCGACGAGCAGGGGAAAGATGCAGCCAAGAGACTCTGCGCCTGTTTTGCCGCTGCTTCATACCGGCGGGCACATTCTTCCTCTCGTTGATGACGAATGTTGCGTTGCCGTTTCTGCCATGCTTCCTTTTCAGCCGGGGAGAATGTTCTCTGATCCATTTCAGTAAACGTCCCCTGGTCTCCGCTCTCCCAGTTGCACCACCAGAGCGTGGCAGGAGGGTCAACATGCGCGATGTATGCGCCGTTCTGTTTATGCGGCCTCGTCCGGGTGGGACAACGATGCAGTTTCCCGTCCGCTTCGATGTCAGACGGAATCAAGCCCTTGTCGGTCAGGATGTCCCGAAAATTTTGCAGGGGATTATTCATGCTTCTCTCCCTGACGGCCAAGGCTTTCGATAAATGCGGCAATTTCCTCCGCCCGCCAGACTGTTGTTCTGGGACCGAGCTTCACGGGTTTGGGATAAC
>OOCI01001029.1_pt1 | contig 22338 bp, 20 predicted proteins | sample 1671761 | NCBI WGS metagenome assembly OOCI01 (sample SAMN06348190, study PRJEB24527) | human gut metagenome | biome: human gut; feature: ankylosing spondylitis patient; material: feces | host: Homo sapiens | place: China | collected 2015-10
TATTGTCATTGATTTATCGGTGGAAACTTCTGCTGCGTGGTTTAGGCTTGCACATGGAATTTGTTGTACTGCTTGTTTTTGGATGTGTAGTCCCCCAAGGCAGAGAGAAATCCCTGCCCGAAATATGGGGACTACAAAAGTGAAATTAACTGGTTGTTATCCTGAAAAGTTCTGTTTACTTGTTATCCTGTGAAAAAGTTATTCTGCGTGGATGGGTGTTAGTGGCTGCTGTTGTTTTTGGTCACGCAGATTTCGCAAATGACGCAGAATTTTCTTCGCAGGGATTATTTTGTCCCACAGATTTCACAGATTTACACAGATTTTTTATGGAATCTCAGGTGAATCGCTTTGTCCAATCCCAAGGGGTATCTGCAACGACCGAACAGGTCGCCTCCGCGAAATTCCGTGTCATCCGATGATGAAAAAAAATCTGCGTCATCTGCGAAATCTGCGTGACTTGAAAAACGTCCCAAGAAAAATCTGTGTAAATCTGTGAAATCTGTGGGACTTTTTCCGATCCCAGGGGGTATCTGTAACGACCGAACAGGTCGCTTCCGCGAAATTCCGTGAGTAATCGCCGCAGCAGGAAATTTCCGAATAAATTCCGTGTCATCCGACGAATAACAATAAAAGCCGTTGAGCTCATGAGTAGCCTCATGATGCCCAACGGCTTCTTACATTAGCCTTCCGGCTTTACATACTGCAGTTCGTCAATCCGAAAGCAGCGCCGATTGCAGTAAGGACTGTAATCGCAATCTGGAGAATGTTCTTCCACATGTTCTTTTTCATAGTATGATTCTTTTAGGTTAATAAAATGTGAGATGTCAGATTAAAGTTCGTTATCTTCTCCGCTGTTGTCGCCAGTGCCCTGTGATGTGCCGCCAGCACCCTGTTCGCCACTGCCAGCAGTATTGCCGCTGCCGCCGGCATTGTTGCCTGAGTCGCCCTTACCTTCATCCGTATCCTCCACGTTCTTGTCGTCAGAAGTAACGGTCTTGACAATCTTGCCGTTGCGGTCGTAGCAGGTGATGTTGACAGAAGTCTCGGCGAGTTCCTTCTTCAGATCAGTGTTAGGCGTGAAGATGACGTGGCGGCTTGTGATGAGCGAAGCCTTGACATCCTGAACCCCAGCCACAGCCTTGGAACGGAGACCGAATCTCATGGTGCCCAAACCCGGGATAGGGATGGAGTGACCCTCAGTGGCCCAAGCCTTCACCACCTCGCAATAGCCGTTGACGGCAGCCTTCATGGCAGGTTTAGGAATGCCGCAGTTGAGTGCAGCCTGTGCGATTACCTTCTCCAATGCCAGCTGACCGTACAACTCAGGTTGCATGACAAACTGCCAGTTCTCTTCTCCCTTACCGAAATTGATGTTTCTTTCGATAGCTTTTACTTTGATTCCCATAGTACTAATTTTGTGTTTTAAATGGTAAATAATATAGTTGTCGGCACTTTGCCTCCAACGTCATTGTTTCTGAATGACATTGCAAAGATACTAAATTTGAGGGCGAAATGCAATAGTTGTCCGGAAGTTGTGCGAAAAAAAAGATGATATCGCCCTTCTTTCAGTACGATACCATCCTTTTTTAGTTTACTTCTCCTCTTGACAGTCCTTTCCCTTCTCGGTGTCCTTTCCTTCGGGAGATTTCTTTTCCTCAAACTCGTTGAGGAAATTTTCCAACGACTTTCTGATGTATCCCGCAGTATTCCTGATTGGAGTACCCTTGCTCTTCATGTGCTTGACAAACCAACTCTTGCGGCAGAACAAGGCATCAAGTTCATTCATCATCGTAAACTGGATGTGTTTGCACAGTTGAATAGCCGCTTTCTCATCCATTCCCCAGACATAGGTAAGGGCTACCTTGATTTTAGTCTGATAGCCTATCAGTTGCTCATTAGCACTTTCGGACAGCTCGATGTCTTGCCTGTTGATGAATGTGAATATCACCTTTTCTGCCCAGATGCAATTAGGATTATCATCCGGATATATTTCCTTGTATCGGAAATACACCTCGCACTGCTCGTTCTGGAACATGCTCTCCATTTCCTTTCGTGCTGGTCCCAGAAGATTCTTTCTTGCACTTGCCGAACTGTTGTAGTTGCCTTTAGCGCTGAGTGTCTGAGCAAGAAACTCCGGTTTCAGATAAGTGTATCCTTTTTTGAAATGAGCATAATAAAAGCGGTACAACTGTCTCGTGGAATAGTACTTAAAGGAAAAGTAGGTATCCAGGTTGATACGGTGATAGCCCATACAATTGCTCAAAAAACGTTTTAGCAGCGGCAGCTTGAAGTGGAGTGTGGCATAATGGACATGGTTTTCAATAGAGAATTCCACCATGAAGAGCTGCCGAAACCATTCATACTCCATCGCATGGGATGCAGTGTAGTGGGGGATGGCTATTAGCTTCGTCGCCATATTTTGAAGTGCTCCACGCAGACGGGAATAATGGCTTTTGATAGGTTCCAATCTCTTGAGTGGAATCTTCACATGGCGAACCTGTTCGCTCTCTTCAGCAGAAGTAAAATGGATCAGATGATCATTTTTCTGGCTACTGATTGCATCACTGATATCCTTCTGGGTATATTTGTATATACGCATCAGGATACATCTCTGGTAACTGGAATACTTGGTCAATGAGAAGACCTGTACGCCGAACTCAATAATTGAGTTGTTTTCATTGTTACTCATCTTTTTGGTTTGATTTAGATTTTTAAATCAGTTATTATAAATGAACAACAAGGAAAGAGGAATGAACAAAATGTAATTCAGAATTTAAGAAAAAAAAGTCTCATGGATTGAGGCTTTTTTGGCATTTTCTTAAACCTGTGTTATAGCATCTTGCCAAACCTCAATCCAAGTTGTAATATCTATATATGATTACTCATATACACGACTGGTTGAGGTCTGTCAGGATTCCTATAACATCAGTCTAAAGAAGAATGCCAATCTTCTGTAGTTTAGACCTTAAATTAAAATCCTAAACATCCGTTTGCCGACATATCTGTCAGCTAATCGGGTGCAAAAGTAATAAAAAAAATAATAACCACCAAGAGTTTTCTCGAAAAATTTGAAAAAAAAAATCTGAGCGACACTCAAATGATTCATATTTCTCTTTTTCTTCTCATAGTATATTCATATTTATTGACGATGTAAAAGAAACGTAACTATCAGATAAACAGCAATTTGTAAGTTTTTACATGGGGATATGGGTAACACCTCTGCCGAAAGATATAGCTTTGGGTAACAATTTGTACCGGTTCTTGGTAATTTCTCTTTCTCGTTCTGCGAAATGGGTAACATGCCCATTTTCTGACTTTTTCCCGGAAATGGACCATCTTTCTCTAAGTTACCCGTATTGCAGGGAAATGGGTTAAATGTTAAATTAAATACGGGTATCAATTTTTTTTCTTACTTTTGCATCAGAAACAATTCGCTTTCTGATACCTGAAAAGTACGGGGAGCTAACTAAACAATATGACTATGACAAAAGTAACATTAGCACCCACTTTCATTTTTGCGTGGGCAAGCAAAAATTTCTCCCTGCCCACGCGCAAAAAAATGCCTGGGCAGGGAGAGAGACCGCCACCTGCTGCCGGCATGACGTTTGCAACCGTTCCAAAATTGATAATCTCATTTAAAAACTTAAATACTATGTCAAGAAAAATATCTTTAATCGTAATACATTGCAGTGCTACCCGCTGCAACCGCAACTATACTGTGCAGCAACTCTTCCACGATCATGTGGAGGTCAACCACTGGCGCTTCATCGGCTACCATTATTATATCCGACGCAATGGGCGCATCGAGGAAACCCGTCCGCTGGAGCGTATGGGAGCACATGCCAAGGGATATAATGCCCACAGCATCGGTATCTGCTATGAAGGCGGACTGGATGAGCAGGGACGACCTGCTGACACCCGCACCCCGGAGCAGAAGAAGGCGATGGCTACGCTGATCGTGCAGCTCAAGCAGCAGTTCCCTGCCATTGCCACCGTTTTGGGACATTGCGACCTGCCAGGCGTGCAGAAGGCGTGCCCCTGCTTCGATGCCACTGCGCTCCAGCCCCTCCTGCTGGTGAAGCGGTTGGAGGATCTCGACCAGATGTTTCTCAAAGGGGAAGGAGGCGAACAATGACGGAGTTCATCATTCAGCGCATGGCGCGCTTTCGAGAAGCCGTGCATGGGCGCCTTTATATCCATGGCGAGTATGTATGCGATACCCTGGAACGTGCAGCACTATGTCTGCCAGCGGGCAGCTACTCCCTGTTGCAGTATCGCCGCGACTGGCATCCGCAGAAGGTAGGGGTGGGGCAGCTCATCCGGTTTGTGGCTTCCGACGGATGTTATGCCCTGCAGTGTGGAGAGATAGCCATTGGCGAATGGAAATATCTCGGATTCCTCATCCATAGCCGCGATATTTTTGATACGCTCCAGGAGCGAGTAAGAAGGTTGACGAGTCGTCACCAGGTAATCACCGTCATCATCCGTGAGGATGGTGATGGTGATTTTTTTGTATTGTTAACAGACTTCTTGACTATAAATCTTGGTAGTTTGTCATTTTTTTCCTAATTTTGCATCACGTTATCCGTCACAATGGATCAACAGTGACAGAATCGCATCAAAATAATAGAAATCAAAAGGAAAGAAGAATTATGAAATACCTCTTATTTTCGGATATACATGGCTGTTTGCCAGCATTAGAACGGGCACTCGACTTCTATGAGGCTCAGAAGTGTGATATGATGTGCATCATGGGTGACATCATCAACTATGGTCCCCGCAACCGCATTCCGGAGGGCATCGACCCTAAGGGCATCGTGGAGCGCCTCAATGGTCTGGCAGACCAAATTATCGCCGTACGTGGCAACTGTGATGCAGAGGTCGATCAGATGCTGCTCGATTTCCCTATCATGGAAACCTATGCCCTGCTTGTGGATGGCGGCAAGCGATACCTGCTGACCCACGGACATATATATAATAAGGAGAACATGCCTAAGGGACCTTATGATGCCATCATCTACGGTCATTCTCATCTCTGGGAACTGTCGCATTCCGACCGTGCCATCTGCAATACGGGCAGCATCACCTTCCCTAAGGGCGGCAATCCTCCTACCATCGCCACCTTGGAGGACGGCAAGTTCACCATGTACAATTTGGATACATTGGAAGTCATGGCTACCATGGAGGTGTAATCAAAAAAGGAAAATCCTAACAATATGATCGAGGAATATCAAATCAGAATTCTGCCAGAACAGGCAGCGAGCGAGGAAGGCATCAAGCGCTATCTCGCCAAGGAAAAGGGGTTGGATGTGAGAACACTCAACCAGGTGAGGGTGCTCAAGAGAAGCATCGATGCCCGTCAGCGCACCATCTTTGTCAATCTCAAGGTGCGTGCCTATATCAATGAGTTTCCGCAGGACGACCAGTATGTCCATACGGAATATCCCGACGTAAGCAGTAAGCCTTGTGTCATCGTGGTGGGAGAGGGACCTGGCGGTCTCTTTGCTTCCCTCAAACTCATCGAATTGGGTTACAGACCAGTGGTTTTGGAGCGTGGCAAGGATGTGCGTGAGCGCAAGAAAGACCTCAGTAATATCACCAAGACCCAGAAGGTGGATGGCGAGAGCAACTACTGTTTTGGTGAGGGTGGTGCAGGTGCCTATAGTGATGGCAAACTCTATACCCGCAGCAAGAAACGTGGTAGCGTGGATAAGATACTGAATGTGTTCTGTCAGCATGGAGCCAATACAAATATCTTAGCTGATGCCCATCCGCATATCGGTACCGATAAGTTGCCACGTGTCATCGAGAATATGCGCAATACCATTCTCCAATGTGGTGGTGAGGTGCATTTCCAGACCAAGATGACCCGCTTCGTCTTGGAGGGCGACAAGGTGATAGGTGTGGAGGCTGTCAACCTGCAGACGGGTGCGGAGGAAAACTATCGTGGTCCTGTGATCTTGGCTACCGGTCATAGTGCCCGTGATGTGTATCGCTATCTCGCTTCTTCCAAGATAGAGATTGAGGCGAAGGGCATTGCGGTGGGTGTCCGTCTGGAGCATCCTTCTCAGGTCATCGACCAGATACAGTATCACAACAAGAACGGTCGTGGCAAGTATCTGCCTGCAGCCGAATACAGTTTTGTAACCCAGGTGGATGGCAGGGGTGTATATAGTTTCTGTATGTGTCCGGGCGGTTTTGTGATTCCTGCAGCTACGGGGCCGGAACAGCTTGTGGTCAACGGTATGAGTCCGAGCAACCGTGGTACGGCATGGAGTAATTCGGGCATGGTGGTGGAGACGCATCCTGAAGATGTAGCGCCATTTGTGAAGGATCATCAGGCTGTGTTGGAGGAAATCGAACTTCGCAGACAGGAGGATTCTTCACTCTTCACTCCTCACTCTTCCCTTCAAATGATGTATTTCCAGGAGATATTGGAGAAACAGTGCTGGCAGCAGGGCAACATGAAGCAGACGGCGCCATCTCAGCGCATGGCCGACTTCGTGAACAACCGTTTGAGTTACGACCTGCCTAAGAGCAGTTATGCGCCGGGTCTGGTATCCAGTCCGCTTCATTTCTGGATGCCGTCATTTGTGAGCAAGCGTCTGCAGGAAGGATTCAAGACATTCGGCAAGAATGCGCATGGTTTCCTGACCAATGAGGCGATACTGATAGCGACGGAGACTCGCACCTCTTCCCCGGTTCGCATTGTTCGCGACCGTGAAATCTTGCAGCATGTCCGCATTCAGGGTCTCTTCCCTTGTGGTGAGGGAGCCGGCTATGCCGGTGGCATCGTTTCCGCAGGCGTGGATGGAGAGCGCTGTGCCGAAATGTGTGCGCAGTATATGGAGCAGCTGTGATTTAAAATAATCAAATAAAAGTTGATCATTATGGTAGAGACAAACGATAGAAGATTGCCTGTAGGTATCCAGTCCTTTGAGGAAATCAGAAGGGAAGGGTATCTTTATGTTGACAAGACAGATATCATCTGGCAACTTGCCAATAGAGGGAAAAAATATAATTACCTGAGCCGCCCACGCCGCTTTGGTAAGTCTGTGCTGGTTGATACGATCGAAGCTTATTTCTTAGGAAAGAAAGAACTCTTTGAGGGCTTGAAAATCATGGATTTAGAGACGGAATGGGTGAAGCGTCCTGTCATCAGACTTGATATGAGTCGTGCTGGCGCTGAACCGAAAACATTACGATCTTATTTAGATCTTACTTTTGATAGACTGGAGGAGGAGTATGGTATTACTCCTAAACCTACAGCCCAGCTTGCCGACCGTTTTGATGCCATCATCCAAACAGCCTGCAAGCAGACTGGACAGCAGGTGGCGATTCTTATTGATGAATACGATTCTCCATTGCAGCATTCCTGGAAAACCCCTGAGCATGAGGCGTGCACAAATGTCTATAGAGAAGTGTTTGCCATACTCAAGGCAGATGATAAATACGAGAAGTTTGTCTTTATCACAGGTATCACCAAGTTTACGCAGATTTCCCTTTTTTCTGTGCTCAATAACCTGAGCAATATCAGTTTTGATCCAGAATATGCTGCCATCTGCGGTATTACGAAGGAAGAAGCTCTCCGTGATTTCAAGCCTGAAATCAGTAAATTGGCAGCCAAGAACGACTGGACTTTCGATGAAGCCGTAGCACAATTGACGGCTTATTATGATGGTTATCATTTCAGTTATGAGAATATGGTGGATGTATTCAATCCATTCAGTCTCATCAATGCCCTTTCTGATTTTAGATTGAAGAACTATTGGGCTTCATCAGGTGCAACCTCGCTGCTTCCAAAGTTTGTGGATGATATGGAAATAAGGATGAAAGATTTTGAAAATTGTCCGATAGACAGCGATACTTTAGAGACCTCGGATGTGACAGGTGGAGGAGCAGAATTATTCCTCTATCAGTCTGGCTACCTCACAATCAAGGGATACATGGAGGGAATTTATTTGTTAGGCATTCCAAACAATGAAGTTCGCAGGGCTCTTTATAAGATAGTATTACCTGTCTTGACGTTGAAAACTGAAGCCCAAGTCATATCTACTCAAAATATGTTGTTGTATTCGCTGAAACTTGGCAATCTTCCCGAAGCCATGAAATGTCTGAAAGCTCTCATTTCGGATGTACCTTACAGCAACAAGAAACTGGCAAGTATGGACATGGAGGAGCGATACCGCCTGATTCTGAGCACCATCTTCAATGCCATCGGTTGTCGGGTGGAAGTAGAGAAGATGATTGCTACAGGCAGAATTGATATGGTGGTAGAGACTATCAATATTGTCTATGTATTAGAACTGAAATTGAGCAATAATGGCGGTGTTGATGCTGCCGCAGAGCAGATAAAAGCCAAGCAATATGCCGAACCATTCCAGGCTGACAAGCGCAAAGTAATAGCCCTTGCCATAGAACTGGATGAGTTAGGAAAAGGATTGATAGATTGGAAAGCAATATAATTGCCAGTCTGCATTATTTGCGATTCTAATCTTTCTTCATGACCGCATTCTTAAAATAATCAAGTAAAAGCTTGCGGTTTTCATTTCTTTTTTCTAACTTTGCAGCGTGATGTTTAAATCATGCAACATGTTGAACAAATTAAAGCGATAAATGATGGAAAAGAAACAAGTTAAAGTCGGTTATTGGACTTATGAGGAGTTTTGTAAGAAGTTCCCAGATTTCGATAAAATTCCCGTTTGTGATAATTATCGGCCAGGCAGAGTCGCCAAATTTACAAACGTAAAATTTGCCTCTTCCAAATAAAGATCTTCTTTTCGCTATCCTTCACAAGACCATATTGAATTTAAAGCATAGTGCTAATAGTATAAAAACGGCGCATTTCCCATATTTTGAGGGAAAATGCGCCGATTTTATGTTATTCTTACCACGTCAACGCTTTCTGAGCCTCTTTGTTAGGAATATCAAGCGTAAATAGCTTAGTTTCAGGGTCATAATCCTTAATGGTTATACAACCACTTTGGTAGAGAATAGGCAAAATTGAATTCATGTTTCCCAAAGCTACGTCAAATTCTGACTTGTCAGCCTCACAACGTCCTATATCAGAAGGCATTACCTGAAATTTCTTAAGCATTTCTATCAGATAGGTAGGTGTGCCAGAAGTAAACCAATAATAATCCAGACAGCCTGCAGCCATAGCATTCAATAGACTATATGGATTGAAGATGTCGGGGGACTGGGCAGCAAAGTGATAACCATCATAAAACTCTTGCAATGCAACAAGAGTCTGAGTTCGGGTTAGATTCATCTTAACTGCCAATGCATCAACATCTGCTGACATCTGAGTCTCCAATTCCTCTTTGGTAATACCGCAGATTCCAGCGTACTCATGATCCATGCTGATATTGGTGATATTATTGAGTTCACTGAAGATGCTCATCTGCGAGAATTTAGTGATACCTGTCAGGAAAACAAAGCGAAGCATAGGTTCGCAGTCTTTCAAAGGACTATAGAAATTACGCATGACATTGCGCAAATCTTTCAAATGAGCATCTTCATGCACAACATCAAGTAGGGGAGCATCATACTCGTCAATGAGTACAACCACCTGCTTGCCAGTTTGCTGATAAGCTTTAATAATTAAATCTGCCAAACGGGTATTAGGATCCTGACGTGGAGTATCAATACCAAAAAGTTTCTCCAGTTTATTCAATTCGAAATCCAAATATCTTTCCAGCTGGTCTTTCTCCATGTGTTTACCGCCAGCCATGCTGAAATGCAGGACAGGATATTCCGTCCACTCCTTTTCCAACTTTTCAATAGCGAGTCCTTTGAAGAGTTCCTTCTTTCCCTGGAAATAACTCTTAAAGGTAGAAACCAATAGTGACTTTCCGAAACGGCGTGGACGACTTAAGAAGAAATGTTTACCACCGCTATGAGTCATGCGATAGACATATTCCGTCTTATCAACGTACAGCAGATTTCGGGTGATGATTTCCTCGAAAGTCTGGATTCCTACTGGATATAATTTCAATTCTGCCATGATTTGAACTTTTAAGTTTCTGGTGATAATACCTTATCAGCCTATTTGCTTTGCAAAGCTAATCATTTTATTCGGAATAACAAAGGGAATTGGCTAAAATCTGCTGTTTGTGCAATCGATTGCATTATAATAAGTGTAGAAATTTGGGGAAAAAGTGAACAGGTTTTAGATATTTTTTCTATCTTTGCCCGATAAAAGTTAGTATAATAAAAGTTTCTGACTAAGTAATGGATATTGCTAAAAGCATGTTCATCTTGAAAAAAATAGACAAAGTTAAAATAACGTATAAGTTCCTAAAAGAAGTGATGATTATCTAACTGAACAGTTTCAAGGTCATCTACCTGCTCATAGAAGCTTAGAACAACATATAAATAATAACTTAACTAAATAAAAGATGAAAAGATTTTTTACGTTTTTAATGGCGGTTTGGGCTTTATTGTCCATATCGCAAACGGTAAAGGCAGCCGATGTCACTGTCTATTTCCAATGTCCGAGTACCGGATTTGAGGTCAAGGATAATGATAATCATGTTTATACCTCTAAGGTGACCAAGAAACTCTGTTTGAAATTGAGAAATATTCTCCTTGTAAAAATGGTTTAAAGCTATATGATTATGAAGAAAAGATTTACACTAATGATGATGGTGTTATGCTTCTTAATGAGCATACCACTGAAAATGATGGCTGAAACTGTCACTATTCACTACATCGATGATGAGAAATGGGGTGATATTTGGGCTTATGTTTATCAGAAAGGTGGTGAAGAAATAGGTCCCAAGTGGCATGGAACTAAGTGTGAAAATATTAAGACGAATGCTGACGGAACAAGAGAGGCTACGTGGACTCTCAATTTGGGAGACAATTTAGCTTCTAATGCCTGCGTTGTATTCAATGATGGAATAGATAATGGTTATAAGCATCCTTCTTCTGGTGGTTGGGAAGTTATTGATGGTGCCTCCTATAACAAAGGTGGTAAAATAACTTCTTCTTCAGAAGGTGGCGGCAGCGGCACAGGTGGCGGCAGCGGCAGCACAACTGAAGAGTGGAATACTGTGACAACTAATCGTCTCACAGGAAAAAAATATACTCAGGGTTTCTATCTCGCTGGTAACTTCTTTACCTTTGATACAGATGGGATAAATTATGACGATGCTGTGTTCAAGTTCCAGCAGCAGAAGGATATTAATGAAAGTGCAAGAACTGCATATGATGTATATATGGTTGAGATACCTGCTTCTCTTACTGCTAAAGTTCAGCTTATGTATGTGAACGAGAATGGAGAAAAAACTGGTATCTTTGGTCCAGGAACTGCGAATAAAAAAATTGATAAGGATTTTCCTGCAACGGGGCAAAGTACCGAATGGGCTAATCCTACAACGGGGCAAAGTACCGAATGGGCTGGTATAACACCTAATGAAAGTACAAATCTCTTTGACAAGACAAAGAATTATTGGGATTTTTCTACTCGTAATGTGTCTAAAAGTGAATATTCTGATGGATTGTACGAAGTATATATTGCTGTAGAAAAGAATACTCATGAGCCAAAGATGTGGAAGATTACACATATAGCAGATAAGCGTGTAGCTTACTTCCTCAGCAATACTCCTGATGCAACAGCTATGCCTCTTTATGATACTTACAAATTAATAAATCGAGATACTAACCCCCAATTTTACAATAATTTCTTTGGTACTGTCAATCTCGCTGCAAATCGTTCGTACTATGTAATATCTAATTATATTTATAATAACGATAAGGTTGATGATGCGAAAGATTATGGAACTATTCATGGATTTTATCTGGAAAGAATTCCGAGTCCAACGACAAATAAGTTATTCTTACAAGGTAATGGTGGACTTGATTTTAAAGGTACTTTTCCTGATAATTTGATTTTTCCAAATGGAGCTCCATTAAAGGTTGATAAAAATTATTGGGGTACGCGAATTGTAGAATATAATCCTTCAAGGGGAAATGGAGATAAGACTGTATACGGTTTTTGTGGTGACCTTCAGCTGCGTACAGACCGTGTAGTGCTTAACTCTGTATCTTTGGTAGGTGATGCTATTCCTGGTACATTAAATGCGAATGGTACATGGAATTACAAATCTAATGCTGCAGATATGGTTTATGATGAAACTGAGCAGTGTTATAAGGCGAGAGTCGTTACTACTAAAGAAGCTTATGGAAAAAAGTTCAGATTTGTAGGTAACCGTGATCCCCAAATCACTTGGTATGAGAATACTGATGGTGCTGAGCCTAAGGAGATGGCTAAGAATCCTTATGATTCTAAGGATCCAAAAGTAGTTGGTCATACCGCAGATGCTAATGATCCTAATAAGGTTAATTATACACAGAAGGGTGAAAACTCAGAAGAAGATTGGAATATCATCTGGAACCGCCCTGCAGGTCGATGGACAGTACGTCTTTACTTCCATACCTATAGTGTTGGTACCGATAAACCAGTTACTGAATATTATTACACAATTACTGCAAATAGGGATATGGAGTTACACGATTTAGAGGACGTGGTTTATGATTCTGAAGACAACAAGCAAAAAATAACTAATTTGCTTGGCTATAGGTATATGAGAACATGGAGTGCACAAAAGTCATGGAAGATTTCTGATAAGGTTGATATCTTTGTGGTTAGTCGCATCCGCACAGATGAAAAATCTGGTGTTGTTACGATGACTCTAAAGAAGATTAATGAATTTGTATCTAAGGATTACCGTGTGATTCCTGCTAATACTGGTGTGATTCTTGCAACAAATTGGGATAATGTTTCTAATAAGATACCTGGAGCTAAATTCAAATCTCGTAAAGATTTTAAATCCTACAATAATTTGGTAATTCCTATGGAGCAGTATAAAGAGGATAAAGTATATCCGGAGAATGATAACTGCTTGAAGCCAATTCTTGTTTCACGTGTGATTCCTTCATCTGACGAGGATAATTACAATTATTTCTTTGGATACTATAATGCCCAGATTGCTACAGGTGATAAAAAATATGGAGCAAATGATTATCTTCTTGGATTCTGGATTTCTAAAGGTAGCAAGCCATACTTAAGTAACAGTAGTTATTTGCCAATATCTAAGAAAACTGCGGCAACGATGAAATATCTTGGTACAAGTTATGTTGATTTTGAATCTGTTGGCAGTGCGAAGAAGGTTCCTGGAGTCATATTTGACTTTGATAATGTTGGCGGTACAACAGGTATCAACGAGGTGGTAAATCAGAGCACTAAGTTGAACGATGGCAAATACTACACCCTGAGTGGTCAGCAGGTAGAGAAGCCTACAGCAGGTGGTATCTATATCCACAACGGCAGAAAGTTCGTGGTTAAGTAACTATAAGTATTGTAGAACAAGTAAGCAAAGAATAAAATGAAAAAGAAATATATACAACCGAATGTTTCAGTAAGTTTTGTAGTTGTGGGGTCACAACTGTTGGGACAATCGCAATATGAAGGACTTGAATTTGGGCCAGGCGGAATTGGTGGAGGTCTCTCCAAGGAAAATAACTTCTCTTCTTGGGATTACGATTTCGATGAGGAGGATGAGTCAGAATCTAATTCCAGCAGAAAATCGCTCTGGGATTAAGTGAAAATTCAGATGAAATGAGTTTGAAACAAAAATATACAGAGTTTATATAGCAAACTTTTATTAATCATCTTTTACTAAAGTTAGGCGAGGGTTGCAGCGATGCAATCCTCGTTTTTCGTTTAGCAGGTTGTTAGTGAGGGGGATGAGGCAGATTTCTCGAAAAATATTTGGAGAATTCGAATTTAAATCGTAACTTTGCAGCACTAGAATCCGCCACGCTTCCCGTAGAACAGCGTACCAGGGCGGAACTTTTTGTTTTAAATGTGTTTTTGCAGTAACAAATCCCACCACGACTCTCAACGATGTGTACCAAGATGGGACTTCGCTTTTTATAACCTTGCATCACATTTCAGTTAAACGTTTTAAAAGGAGATGGATATGAAACGGATAGAAGATCGATATATTAGCTTGCTTACCGATTTCGGTTTTACGCGTATCTTTGGAACAAAGCCTAACAAGGATTTGCTCATCAATTTCTTGAATTCACTGTTTGATGGTTTTCAGGTCATCAAGGATGTGAAGTACTTGAATAGTGAGCACGTTGGTGATGTTTTTGCCGAGCGCAAGGCCATCTTTGATGTATATTGCGAAAATGAGCGTGGTGAAAAGTTCATCGTTGAGATGCAGAATGCTTATCAGAAGTACTTCAAGGATCGTTCATTGTTCTATTCTACTTTTCCTATCCGTGAACAGGCACCAAAGGGGGCTGAATGGAATTTCAAGCTTGAACATGTTTACACTGTTGCTCTGCTGAATTTCGACTTGGAAGAAGAGGCATTTGACAAAAATGATATCAACCATGATGTGGGCTTGCTTGACAAGAAGACTCTTAAGGTTTTTAATGACAAACTTTCTTTCAAGTATGTTGAGATAGCGAAGTTCAACAAGACAGAGGAGGAGCTTGACACGCTTTATGATAAGTGGTTATATGTGTTGAAAAACCTTTCCCGATTGGATGAGCGTCCTGCTGCCTTGAAAGAGAAAGTGTTTACTAAACTCTTTGAGGAGGCCGAGATTGCAAAGTTCACCCCAACAGAGTTGAAAGAATATGAGGATAGTTTGAAGGCGTATCGTGATGTCAAGAACTCTATAGATACGGCTTTGGAAAAAGGGCGTGAGGAAGGTAAAAACTCGAAAGCTCTCCAAATAGCAAAAAAGATGTTGGATGCTGGCATGGATATAGAAACAGTTATGCAAATAACAGATTTGTCAAAAAGTAAGATTGAGAAACTAAAATAATAAATCTCTATTCATACTTGAATTGATAAACAGAGTCCGAAATGCTTATTTTGCATTCATTATAGCTTTTACTTCATGTTGATGCTATCATACAACTGACAAGAACGACGTATAGGGAAACTCTCCCAATCCTCACACTTGGAGTTGCGAAACGAGAATAATAATTAATTAGGTGAATAATAATGTCAAAGGAATACGGAATCGTGTATTTACTAACAAACCCCGTAATGCCTGGTCTCGTAAAGATCGGAATGACGGCACAGGAAGATATTGATAAGAGAATGAAGGAACTCTATACTACTGGTGTTCCCGTACCATTTGAATGTCAATATGCCTGCAAGGTTGATAAAAATGATTGTCTGAAAATTGAGAAAGCCCTTCATAAGGCTTTCGAGCCTAACCGTGTCAACGCTACTCGTGAATTCTTCCGTATAAAGGTTGTTCAAGCCCAAGCTATCCTTGAATTATTCAATCAAGAGGATATTACCGAAAGCGTGGTTGACGAAATGGAGAACGATTTATCAGAAGAGGATAAGGCTGCTTCCTTAAAGGCTTCATCCAAACGCCCATCATTGAATTTTACAGAGATGGGACTGAACCCAGGTGACGTACTGACCTGGAAGGATGATCCTGCTATTAAAGTAGTTATCATTTCTGACCGAAAGATAAAATATAAGGATGAAGAAACCTCTTTAAGTGCTTTGTCTGCGCAACTTAAAGGTTATAAGTCTAAGCATATTGCTCCTTGTTCGCATTGGCTATATGAGGATAAGTTACTGAGCGATATTTACGATGAAACTTATCCGTTTGATGAATAAAATAGAAATTAAAATGACCGTAACAGATGTTTTCGAAAGAAATTTTAAAAAAGAAAAGCGACTTAAAGAACTATGGAATGTTTCTGATAATTTTCTTCTTGGATGGTTAAAATGTTCAAAACCGGGCAGATATAGTATTACATCCATTCAAAAAGGCAATGGAGAAATATTGACTTATCCAAATGGACAAAGAGTCAGCATTCTTTTTGTTGATAAATATAGAGAATACGAGGAAGGGATTTATAAATTTCAATGGAGTATTGTTAATAGAAAAAATCCTGATGTATATAAAATAAAGCTCTCTAACAATAACATTCTAGTAAGAATCGAGCAAGCTGAAAAAATTCAATCAAAATACAGAAAAAAATCATCTTTAAATGATGATAAACTATTGAGCAAATCTCAAAACGAAAGAACTACAACAAAAAAAGATAAGGAAAAAAGTATGGATACAAAGAGTTTTGCAAGTGAACAATATGCATTAGCATTAGAAAATGCTAATAATAATGGTACGTGCATAGAAGTAGAACTTGCTCGTAACATATTGGACTTAATGTGTGAATATGGGGAAATTTCTAACTATGAATTATGCCAATTCAAAAAGGGACAAGCTATGTTAACAGCATATTCATATAATGAAGACCTGGAATCACTTGATTTATTCTTATTTTCAAAAGCTTCTACTCCAACAGCTAAAATTGGTGTAGATACAGTGCAGGATAAATACAGTAACATTAGCAATTTTTACCGAGAGGCATTAAGAAATATTCCTTTTTTTGGTGCAGAAGTTAGCGAAGATGCAAAAAATGCGATTGCTCTTATAAAGGAGGTTCGAAATAATATACAAAGAGTCCGTCTATACTTTTTAACAAACGGAATAGTAGACCCTTCTCCTATATTAAATTTCTCCGAAGAAAATGTGTATGAACATATTTTTATGGAATATAGTACCTGGGATTTATCCCGAGTATATAGAATGAACGCAATAAACTCAGGTAGCGAGGCCATAGAAATTGATTTTCGTCTAAATTATAATACAAAGATCCAATGTCTCAGAGTTGAGGATGAAAATCCAAAAGTTGACGCATATTTTGCAATAATGCCAGGAAGCATCTTGGCAAAAATATATGAGCAATACAAGCAAACTTTACTTGAAGGCAATGTTCGTCTTTTCTTACAAAAAAACAAACAAGGTAAATCGCCAAATCTGTAAGACAATAAAGGAAAGACCAGAAATGTTCTTTTCTTTTAATAATGGAATCTCTGCTACCGCCAAACATGTTGAATTTGGTTCCGGAGGCAGCAAAGCAGCTCCATATATAACAAAAATAACTGATTTACAAATTGTAAATGGAGGACAGACAACAGCATCCATTGCATCTATGCAAGAGTGTGATTTAAGTAGGGTCTTTGTCCCTATGAAAATCAGTGTAATAAAAGACGAGCAAGACTATTCTGAAATCGTTAAAGAAATTTCAACATCTGCAAATAGTCAAACAGCTATAAAGCGCTCTGATTTTCTTTCAGGTGATGAATTCTTAAAAGACTTAGAAAGAGTAAGTCGGACAGAAACAGAGCCCACAACTCAGACTCGATGGTATTTTGAAAGAAAAAGAGGACAGTACAGAAATGAGGTCTCAAATTTATTTGGGTACGATAAAACTATATTTAATAGTACATACCCTAAAGCACAAGTGCTGGGGAAAGCAGATGTTGCCAAATATGCTTTACTCTGGGATATGAGGCCTTATCAGGCTTGTAAAAGCAAAGAAATTGTGGCTGTAACCTATTTTTCCGGATTACGTGAAGATACTGAAGTTAAAATCGATGGAAAATACTACAGAAACATCGTATCTCTGTACTTACTTTATAGTTACGTTAATAATTATGTAAAAGAGAGTTTTCGAAACTTATTCGGCACTTATTCAAATAGAATAACTAATTACATAATTTCATCCATAGCATACTTAACCAACAAGGAGTTTAATCTTGATTACATTTGGAAAAATAAAAAAGTAAAAAATGGATTGAAGTCTGTTATCAAACAGCTAGCCACGTTGATAAATGATCATTTGTTTGCTGATTTCAAGCCCCAATATCCAAAAGAAGAAATATGTTGGACTGAGCTAAAAGTTAAATTGGATGCATTGAAGGATATAAAATTTCAGCTTTTGACCTTTAGTGAAAAAGCATCTGCAACTATTTCTGAAATCGAAGAGAAAGACGGACTAATAGAGCAGGTTTTTTCTATACCTGCACCTTTATGGAGTGCTATCGCAGAATGGGGAAAACAAACAGGGAAGCTTACTATGGTAGAGAGAATGCGAGCATTAGGGTATGCTGATAAACGACGTTCTTTAATCAAGTTAAAAACTCATGAAATGGCAGAAAAAGCCATTGAGTTGGAACAAAAAGCTAGAATGCTAGGTTTCTCGATTCAAAGCAAGTAAGGGTTCGAAAAAGAAGTTTACGATTTTAATTATGAATAGTGTTATTGACTTATCGAAAGATAAAGACATCATCCGAATAATCGGAAGAATGCCCGATCGAGTTTTGGATAAGGAGGCCGGTGCTGAAGGTACAGATATTCTAGATAGAATTTACGAGGTCCACATAGGCACGCAAGACAACTTGATCGAAATGTTGCAGAAAGCTGGCTATATGGTTACTAAAAGCGATTCTTATACGGCAGTCATCATTGGCGAAAGAGTCTCCGAGAATACGCTCAAAACTTTGCCGAAAGGATGCAAGAAAATTGACGTATTTTCTATAGCTTCATGGCTGGTTGAAAACAAGATAGCAAACAAGAAATATACTTTTCACAAGGAACTACCTTCAACCGAGACCAGCGAAAAGAAAGTAGTTAACAGTGGAAGGAAGGCTGGAGCAATAATCGCAGTTATAGTAGTACTAGTTGGAATTATTTTCTTATGCCCAGCTTTGCTGCTTATACTTCTGTTTGTTCCAGGCGCATTGAAAGTATTTATTCGCTCATTCCGTTAAACAGAACAGAGAAAATGGAGAAGGTGCACCTCCCCATCGCACCTTCCCCATCTCTACTTTCCAATATCAACACCAAAACTTCTCATATACCCATCTTTCTTCTCCAGCTTATTATACAGCTCCTGGGCGGTATGATAATCGGGATCGGAATCTGCAAGCCACTCATCAAAGGGGCGGTTGTGGTTCATCTGCGTTTCCTGCTTTCTGAACGATTCCACCACGCACCTCTTTTCAACTTCCGGAAACATCAGGTTCATGCGGGCAGCAAAGGCAGACTTGTCCTTATCCTCCTTCACCATGTGGAACGTATATTTCATCAGACACCACACAATGTACCAGTCCTGCTGCTTCGTGATGTAGCCCTTTAGCCAGAACTCCAGCTTCTCCTTCAGCTTGGCTGGATTCACCCAGTTGGCAAAGAACGAATCGCCATGACGCTCATACTCATCAGCCCTGGCTATTTCTACCGCCAACATATTATGCTCACCCTGATACATAAACAGATTTTCAAAATCCACGGGCGAAGCCTCCTCTCTCACAAGCATGTGGACAAGCTCCTCCTCATTCTCCTCATCCTCCACATTATTGAACCAGACTGAACACAGCGTATAATTGTTGTATTTCCCCTCTACTTCACTCATCACTTTCTGTAAGCTCAAAGTGGTAATATCTATTCTTCTCTCTTTCAGATGACGCTTCTGCACCTTGGCTACATGCTCCAGATGAGCAGGTAGCGTATGCTCATCAAAATCTCGCTTCACGTAATGATAAATAATCACAGCCTCCTGGTCTGTGCGGAAAACCCGAGTTCTATACAGGTCGGTAAAGTCATTGTAAATACAGGTAACCGTGGCGACGGTCTTCTCCAAAGCCAACTTCAATCCGGAAGAGATAAAGTTCTTGTAGTGAGACTCGTAGTTCGAGAGGTCAGCACCAGCCGGAGCCTCCTGCTTCTCCCACCGCTTGAAAATATCCTCAGCGCAGGGCATCTGACCATAATCCTCCACATCCAGCAGATAGTCTGCATGTTTTCGGGCGATGGTCTTAATGTCATTCAGCACCTTCTCTAAGATTTCAGTATAGATAGCCATCAGTTCATTATCATAGCTCTTATATATGGTAATATAGACTTTCTTATGGAGCTTATGAATATATTTAAGAAAATCTGTCAATTGCTCGGCAAGGTCTTGGTAAATACGATAATAATGAGTAAGACCCTTATGCTTTCCTATATTCCATCGGAAGTCTTCTATAGCATATTGAATCTCCTTACATAAATGTTCAGCCTCTCTTTTAAACTGGACAACATCTTCCATGGTTATAGGAGTGTATTTCTTAGCTCCTGTAGCCTCATCTATAACAAACAGGTCTTCTTCTGATTTGATTTTCAGACGAACCCCGTAACGATTATCGGTTGTGGGTAATTCCTCAGATTCCATTTTGTTTATGTTGTTAAAAATGTAGTTGTTTATGAAAAAGCGGCGTGGGAGTCCCTGTAAGCACCGGTATTCAGGCACCTGCAAGAGCCCCGACAAGGTACAAACAAGTTCTGCCCACGCCGTAGAGGAGTGGACGCCTTGCTGTCACCGTCTTCTTGTCGAATTTCTGAATTTGCAGGTTCTGAATACCGTAGAAGTGTCAGATAATCAGCGTCTATCGTATTATGATCTTTTTACTATCTGTTTCTTACTTCAAATTTTAAAGGGTTTATACTACGTTTTCTTCTTCGTCCGCCCAGTGGTCGCATTGGCGCATCACGGTTTCCAGCGCCTTCTTTGCACCCTCAGGCGGATACTTGTATTTCTTGAGCAGTCGCTTCACCATCACTCGCATCTTCGCCCTGGCTGATTCCTTGCGATTCCAGTCGATGGTGCGGTTGCGGTGCAGTACTTCCGTCAGTTCCCGGGTCAGCGCCACAAACTCCTCGTCGGAGTAAGCCTGCCGCACTCCTTCGGGCGTGGAGAGTGCATCATAAAATGCCTTCTCCTCGGGCGAAAGTCCCAGATCGTTGCCCTCAGCCTCCGCCTTCTTCATCTGCTGAGCCATCTTCAACAGTTCCTCTATCACTTCCTCGTTGGTGAGCAAGCCCTTCAGATAGTTGGAGAGACTCTGGCTGAGCATGTCGGAGAAGAGGTCGCTCTGAACCACGTTGGTCTTCTGCTGCTGCTTGATTTTCTCTTTCATCAGTTTGGTGAGCAATTCCACCGCCAGGTTGCGCTCCTTCATGTTCTTCACCTCCTGGATGAAGGCATCGTCGAAGAGCGAGAACTCTATCTGGCGGTCGCCGAAGAGATTGATTACTCCGTCGGTCTTCACGCTCTGACGGAGCAGGTCGCCGATGCGCTCGTTGATTTCATGGCGGCTGATCTTGCCCTTCTGCGAGAGTTTGAGCATCATCACGCGCAGCGCATCCATATAGCACACTTCAGCCTTCTGCTGCTCATTCAGAAGCGAACGGCAGAGCGTGGTGGCGTTGTGAAGCAGATTGCTGTGCTCCATGAAATTCTTCTTGCGCTGAACCATGGCTGGAGAGCTCAGGAAGTTGGCTCCGCCCGTGATGGCGAAGGCACGCTTCGTGTTGTCCTGCTCGAAGAAGCCGGAATAGTCGAAACCATGAAGCTGGTCTCGGCAGATTTCCATCTCTTCCTTCCATTTCACCAGGGCGGTCTTGGCGATGTCGGGGTCTCCGAAGCGGCGGCGGTCACGGTTGGTGTACTGCTGCATGGCACTCTTCAGCGCCTGCGCAATGCCTACGTAATCCACTATCAGTCCGCCTTCCTTGCCCGGGAACACTCGGTTCACTCGGGCTATTGCCTGCATCAGATTATGACCGCTCATCGGCTTGTATACGTACATGGTGGCGAGCGACGGAACATCGAAGCCCGTGAGCCACATGTCTCTTACGATGGCGATTTTCATCTCATCGTCGTTGTCCTTGAATTTTCTTGCCAGTTCCTTCTTGTAGGCTTCGTTGCCGATAATCGGCTGCCAGTCTTCGGGGTCTTGGTTTGAACCGCTCATCACCACCTTTACCTTCTCCGTCCACTGGGGGCGAAGTTCCAGCATCTTGCGGTAGATTTTGATGGCGATGCTTCGGGTCAGTGCTACGATCATTGCCTTGCCGGTGAGTTCCTGCGCACGGTTCTGCTCGTAGTGCTGGATGATGTCCCTTACCAGCGTGTCGATGGTGGCATCTTCGCCCAGGAGTACTTCCAGTCGGCTGTGCTCCTGCTTTGCCTGCCTGATCTGCTCCTCGGTGGCTCCCTCATCGGCTAGGTTGTCGAACTCATCGTTCAGCAGCTTCATCGTGTCTTCGTCGAGGTTCAGGTTCACCACACGGCTCTCGTAATAGACCGGACGGGTGGCTCCATCATCCACCGCCTGACTCATGTCGTAAACGTCGATGTAGTTGCCGAACACTTCCTCCGTGTCTCTGTCGCGGTCGCTGATAGGCGTTCCGGTGAAGCCGATAAATGAGGCACCTGGCAGGGCTTCTCTCATCTTCTGGCTGAATCCCTTCTTCATCGTCAGGCTCTTGTTGTCCCAGTGCTCCTCGCCGTATTGCGAGCGGTGCGCCTCGTCGGTCATCACGATGATGTTGCGGCGGGTGGAAAGTGCCGAGTCGCCTTCTTCAAACTTCTGAATGGTGGTGAAGATGATTCCCCCAC
>OOCI01001031.1_pt1 | contig 22327 bp, 28 predicted proteins | sample 1671761 | NCBI WGS metagenome assembly OOCI01 (sample SAMN06348190, study PRJEB24527) | human gut metagenome | biome: human gut; feature: ankylosing spondylitis patient; material: feces | host: Homo sapiens | place: China | collected 2015-10
GTGCCAAGCTGCTGACCGCCTCCGCCACCGTCAACGGCAAGGATGTCACCATGACGGATGGCAACGCCATTGTGCCGCTGACCGTGGTCAACAACCCCGGCTTCGACCTGCCCAAAACCGGCGGCTACGGCGTTTGGATGTATACGGTGGGCGGCGTTCTGCTGCTGGGCGTAGCGGCATTTATCGTGATCCGCAGCCGTAAGCACAAGAACGAGCAGTGAACCGCTGGTTACTGGCGGCGGTTTGCGGTGCTGTGGCGCTGGGGCTGATGCTTTATCCTCTGGCGGGAGAACTCCTGAGCGAAAGGTATCATTCGGACATAGAAACCACCTACACCGCAGTTATCGCGGACACCGATGACGCCGAGCTGACCGCCCAGCGGGAAGCGGCAGAGCAGTACAACGCCATGCTGTCCGGCGCAACTATCACTGGGGGAGGGGCATCCGCCCCTCCCTTGGTCTATGCCCGGCAGCTCACGGTGGGCGGAGCCATGGCCTATGTGGACATCCCCAAAATCAACGTATACTTGCCGGTGCAGCATGGCACGGACGCAGACACGCTGGAGCGTGCCGTGGGTCATGTGGTAGGGACATCCCTGCCGGTGGGCGGAGAAAGCACTCATGCGGTGCTGTCGGCTCATAGCGGAATGGCCTCGTCCAAGCTGTTTTCGGACATCGACCAGCTTGCAGTGGGCGACACGTTTTACATCCATGTACTGGGCGATACGCTGGCCTATAAGGTGGACACCATCCACACGGTGCTGCCCACGGACACGAGCCTGCTCCAAATCGAAGACGGCAAGGATTTAGTCACGCTGGTGACGTGTACCCCGTTTGGTGTCAACACCCACCGATTGCTGGTGCGAGGGCATCGGGTGCCTTATGTGTCGGAGCAGGAAGTGCCTGCCGCCGCAGAAAAACCTGCGGCATCCTCGTGGACGCGGCACTACCTCACTGGCTTAGGCATCGGTCTTGGCGCGGTGGCGGTAATCGGTGGTGCCTACTTTTTGGTAAGGAGGTGTCGCCATGCGTAAGCTGTCTTTTATGCTGGCGGCACTGCTGGCTGTGGCGGGCATCTATGTCATGCTGTGGCCGGTGTTTACGAGACACAAGCTGCAAGCCGACACAGATGCTGCCGTGCAGAGCTTCCTCGAAGAACGGAAGCCGGAGCAGCAATATCCCGAACTGCTGGCGGCTCTACAAGAGTATAACCGCCAGCTTTACGCAGAAAAGCAGTGCAACCTCACCGACCTTGAAGCCTGCGAGGAGCCCGCCGCCGACCTGATTGCCTACGGCATCGAAGATGAGATCATAGGTGTCTTAGAGATACCTGCTATGGAGCTTATCATGCCCGTCTACTTGGGCGCGTCCGATGTTCACCTTGCCGCAGGCGCGGCGGTGCTGGGCAACACCTCCGCCCCCATCGGCGGTGCCAACACCAACTGCGTCATTGCAGGCCACCGGGGCTGGCGCGGTGCGGACTACTTCCGGCATATCGACCGCTTACAGATTGGCGATACCGTTACGCTGACAAACCTGTGGGAAACACTGACCTATACCGTGGCCGACATTCAAATCATCCAGCCCCACGAGGTGGATAAAATCAAGATACAGCAGGGCCGCGACCTGCTGACGCTCATCACCTGCCACCCCTATGCCAGCGGCGGGCGACAGCGGTATGTGGCGTACTGCGAGAGAACGGAGGTGAGATAACTATAAGTATTTTTGGCAAGGTGACCTTCGTAGGGGACGATGATATCTTCTACGACGATGCCGACGACTTTTTGAACTGCATCCGGGAGGAATTGCCCTACCGCGATACCACAGGGTTTCGCTATGAAGTCCTGACAGACGATCCCGCTATCCGCAAGGCAGCAGATGACATCCTGTTTGACTTTCTTTGTGAGGAAAACCCCTGTGAGCTGGAAGACTACACACAGACGATGGGAGGAATTTAGTATGAACGTAAATCGGGAGATGCTGGCGTTCCTGCGGAAGCAGTACCCTGTGGGTACACGCATCCGGCTGGACTCCATGCAGGATCCGTACGCACCGGTGGAAGCTGGAACGACGGGGAAACTGGACTACATCGACGACGCCGGGCAGTTTCATATGAAATGGGACAACGGGCGGGTGCTGGCGCTCATCCCCGGCGTGGACAGCTTTACCGTTTTACCGCCCGAGCTCAGCATGACGAAGCTATATATGCCGCTTACCGCCGAGCTTTATGAGCCGGATGTGTATGGCAATATGCAGGAGGAACCGGAGTTGCTGACCGGACACGACCTGACCGCGTATGAGGATCATATCCGCAGCGCGCTGGTGAAGTATCGGATGCCGGAGGAGGTCAACCGCGGCATCATGCACTGGTACGACGCGACGGACAGTGTGAACGACAAGGTGCGTTCCGTCACCTTCGACGTGGAGCGGCGAAACGGCAAGCTGTGGGGTATCGCGGAATGTCAGATCAGCGGCGAGTTGTCGGCGGCAGAGCTGACCACGCTGAAGGAATATATTGAAGGACAGGCGTCGGACGGCTGGGGCGAGGGTTTCGAGCAGCATGAGATCGCCGTTGGACGTGGCAGCGAGCTGTATGTGCATCTGTGGCAGGATCACGGTTGGAGCATCCAGACGGAGCGGGAACGCTTCTGCACCCACTTTGATAAGCTGCCGGAGATGTGCTTCACGCTGCTGCCGGGCACGGGACAGCTCATCTGCATCAAGCGCGGCGAAAGCGGGTACTACTCCAGCGATTGGTCTACCGGTGACGCCCACGAAAACCGCCGTATCGCGGATGAGCAGAACAGAAAGAGGGGCGTGACGCCTGCACAGGAGGAGGCTATGAAGATCGGCAGCATGTGCGGCTGGGATGTACCCGGTGCAGACCCGGACAACTGTGAGGACATCGTACAGCGCCGTGGGGGGATGGAGCTTGGATAAAAAGATTATCTCCATATACATGGGCAATCCCGACAACAGCAATCACGCGGAGCTGGAGCTGCCCGCCACGCCGTGGGAACTGGTGGATGCCATGGACAGGCTGCGTCTGTCGGAGGGACAGGAACCCTATTGGCAGGTGGAGGACATGGGCCGATATGAATTTCTCGCCCCACATCTTGATGGGTACGATTTGTACCAGTTCAACGCACTGGCAGAGAAGCTCCGTACATTCAGCGATGTGGATACCGTGGCTTTCGAGGGTCTGGTGCAGATGGAGCTTAACAATCTGTATCAGAACAACGGCGGTGAGCTGACGCTCCGGCGGGTACTGGATCTGGCATACAGCGTGGATTGCTGCCATGTGGTGCCGGGGATCACGGACGATGCAGCGCTGGGACAATTCTATGTGGAGAACGATTTTTTGCCGGAGCTGGAAAATGTACCGGACAGCGTATTGGAAATGCTGGACTACGAGAAGATCGGCAGATCGATGCGTGAGGGTGAGGGCGGCGTACTTACGCCCCACGGCTATGTGATGCAGGAGTCCGAGCTGCGGCAGGCTCCTCCCAACTTGGGCAGGCCGCCACGGAAGCCGCCGTATATGATCTATTTCCTCTGCGTCAGCGACATCCGTGCTGTAAAGTTGTACCTACCCGCAAAGCAGGCGGAGCTGGACGCCGTACTGGACTGCCTGGAGGTGGACAGCTGGCAGGAGGTGCGGCTGGAGGAGTGCGATGCCGCCATGCCGGAGATGTGGCGCTTCACGGATATGGCCTATGACGGCATGGAGCAGATCAACCGATTTGCACAGTGCCTGGAGGAACTGGACAGAAATAACGAACTGATAAAGTTCAAGTCTGTGGCCGGTCAGCTGGACATCAGAAGCCTGGACGATGCGCTTGCACTGGCAGAGCATCTGAGCGAATATGCCCTTGAGCCGGGGCTCCATTCTCTGGAGGAATTGGCGAGGGAGGAGCTCTCCGTCATCGTGAGCGATCCGGATCGTGACCTGCTGACGCGGCATCTGAACATGGAGGCCTACGGCGCAGACCTGTTGTGGCGAGATCAGGGGCTTTTCAGTGACTATGGCTATATCTGCCGCCCAGACGGACAGCCGCTGCAAGTACCACGGCAAGGCGTGGACATGACCATGCAGTAAAATTCAACAACAATGGGACCGCTTTCCGAAAAGGGACGGCGATCCCTCTTTTTGCGCCCTTTTCGGTGAACGGTCACCGGAAGGGAGTGCAAGAATGACGAAGGAAACCGTCGCCCTGTATCTGGAAAATGGATTTAAGGGGCGCAGGAATGTGATCAGCAGCCGGGAATTGGAGCGTGTGCTGGGCATCAGCGGGAACGAGCTGCGGCGGCGCGTCAACCGTCTGCGGCAGGACACCGTACCCATCGCGGCAGACCAGCGGGGCTACTACTTCGCGGAAACGGCGGCGGAGGTCTATGATACCATCCGCGGCTTGCAGAAAATGCGCAGCGGACTGGACGCGGCTATCTCCGGACTGGAGCGTGCGTTGGAGAAATTTGATGCGTGACAGCCTGATAAAGCTCATGCCTTGGATGGGCGGTAAGGGACAGCTTATGTGGGCCATACAGATGCTCCTGCCCATCCATTATAAAACACTGGTGGATGTGTTTGGCGGCAGCGGTATCATCACGCTGAATACCGCCGTGCCGAAGGGGTGCCTGCAAATATATAACGACCTGAACCACGACCTGTATAACCTGCTTTTCTGCGTCAAGCACCGCCCTATGGCCCTGACGAAAGAACTGAGCTTTCTTCCGATCAATGCCCGCGACGAGTTTGATGTGCTGCGCAGACAGCTGCAGGGCGAGGACTTTACACAGCTGTATCTGGATGAGGAGCTGCAGCTGGCAGAGCAGATGTTCCCACCGCCGGAGGCGGAGGAGGTCAAGCGGCTGCTGCAAAGCCGTGCGGAGCTGTCGGATGTGCGCCGCGCCGCCGCTATCTACAAGCTGCAGCGATACAGCTATAACGGCAACGGCGACAGTTATGGTGTGAGCTCCTGCGATATACAGCGATTCTTTCGGGATATTTGGGAGTGTTCTCACCGCCTGAAGGATGTAGCGCTGGAGAATAAGGATTTCGAGAGCATCATCACCACCCATAATGATCCGCAGACCACGGTCTACTGTGACCCGCCCTATTATGAGGCGGAGCGTTACGCGGTGGAGTTTCCCCGCAGTGACCATCAACGGCTCCATGACGTACTGGCGCAGCACCGGGGCTTCGCCATGGTGTCCTATAACAACTGCGACTATATTCGCAGGCTCTACGAGGACTTTTTCATTTATGAAGTGGAGCGTCCCAACAGCCAATCCAAGAAGAAAAATGACATATACCGGGAATATATCATGACCAACTATGACCCCCGTGTTTTTGCATCGCAAATGACGATATTTGGCGATTACAGCAGCAATGGGAAGATATGCCGACTGGTGCATATCCCGGAACGACCTTTGAGAACTTGAGGAGGATCTATCATGAAGAACGAAATGACACTGGACAAGACCGGCCTGACCATCCCCGGCAGTGAGTTGGCAGAATGCGGCATGGCGGGCGTAGATCTGTCTGCCCAGATGACGCACAGCCTTCTGCTGCTTATGCCTCGTGAGATGACAGCGTTACAAACGGCAGACGCACTGGCCGGACTGTTTGACGCGGCATCGCAGCTTGTGTCTGCCCTGCTGGACGCCTGTCGTATGCCCTGCTGCAAGAACTGCGATTCGGACGTGAGGGAATTTGACCTCGATGCCGTGCCTGCGCCGATCCGGAAGCTGTTGCTGGATAGCGGCTGCTGCCCGTCCCTGCTGGAATGCTATCTGGAGGAGGGAGATGTGGTCTATGCTGCCGAATGAGACAATGTACCCCTACACGGCGAAAGAGGCAAGGGACAGGGACGAGCTGGAGGTGTGGCGTGCCAATTTTCTCACCAACTGTGCCTGTGCCGGGGCGATAGAGCTGGCGATCCATCGGGACTTCGACGGGATGCATCTCAAGGACGGCTGCGCCAAAAGCGTTATTGACCAGTACGGCTATAGGCGTGTAGGGTATGTGCTGGCCAACACCTTGCAGCTGCACGCCTATGACGGACGCTACCATGAGACCAATAAGAGATGGAGCAGCACCATCTTCGTGCCCGAGGACGGTGGACACCGCCATACCTTCCTCATTGGCAGCCATCCCGCTGTGCTGGACGGCTTCGTCAGTGACTACCGTGCGGAGCTGGCAAGGCTGCATCTGTTCGGCGCGGAACATTGCGAACCCAATTCCGGTGAACAGGATTTCGCCGGTCGCGTGCTGGTGCTGTCACCGGACACGCTGCGGGAATCCTGCTGGCAGCCGGAGAACCAGCTGTGGCTGGCCTTCAGCGGTTTTGGCTGTCGCCCCCATGCCCGTGGCCGCTCGGTGCTCTGCACCTGCCTGGGCGACGGAGAAACGACAAGGTGGAATCGCTCTGAGTTCCTGGGCATCATCCGCGATGAGTGTCTCCCTGATTGGGCGGCAGAGAAGCTGGCCGAGCTGCGGCAGAACCATGACGCGCCCACCATGGGCGAAATGACGATGTGAAGGAGGAAGCTATGAGATATGTGAAACGTGCAGTGCTGGTCTGCGGCGCAGCGGCACTGCTCTGCTGGCTGTTTTCCGTGGCGGCTTACGCCACCGGCAGCGGCGATGTTGCCGGTGCGGTGGAAAGTACATGGGCGGCGGCATCAGGGCAGATCAAGACCGTTGTCAACAATGTGGTATTCCCTGCCATCGATATGATCCTCGCCATTTTCTTCTTTGTGAAGCTGGGTACCGCCTACTTCGACTATCGAAAGACGGGACAGTTTGAATGGACGGCACCGGCCATTCTGTTCGCGTGTCTGGTTTTTACCCTGACCGCACCGCTGTACATCTGGGACATCGTGGGTGTGTGAGCGTGCCTATGTTCAATTTTCGGTTGGCTTTTTGCGGGAAGCGTGGTAAAATAACATGGAAATGACAGAGAAAAGAGGTGGCACGATGCAGTATACGCTGATGCACAAGAATATCGCGGTTGCCGATATGGAACTGGATGAGGCGACAAGCTCTATCCAGCGTATCGATGCGGTGTACCGTCCGGAGCATCTTCCGGTGGCTACGGCATCAAAAAGGGACGGCGTGGATCGTGCCGCGCTGAATGCGTGGTGGATCGACCGCTGCATCCCCGCCAGCCGCTCCGGTGTGCGAAAGGCGCTGGAAACACTGGAGTTGCCAAATACGCAGGTGCTGCTGACGCGCTGCTTCGGTTTGAGCCTTTCAGATCAGTACTGGGTCAGACCCCATGGCAGCGACCTCCGGTGGGAGCGCATCAACTTCTTCGAAAATCCCTTCTCGGAGGACATCGGTGATGTCCTGCTGGGCAAGGCCACGGACGCGGCGAATTTCGATTTCAGTTCCCCAGATAACACGTCGGACGGTTATCTGAAAAAGCGGTGGAAGATCATCAATGGGAAGCGGTGCCTGCTGAAGGCGGGAAGCAATCCCTTCATGCAGCAGCCGTTCAACGAGGTAATCGCATCACTGGTGGCGGAGAAACTGGGTATCTCCCACGTGCCCTATACGCTGCTGTGGGATGATGACACGCCCTACAGTGTCTGTGAGGATTTCGTTACGCCGGACACGGAGCTTGTCAGCGCGTGGCGCGTGATGCAGTCCATGAGGAAAGACAACAACACATCGGTCTACCGCCACTATCTGAACTGCTGCGAGGCGTTGGGTGTGGAGGGTATGGAACACGCGGTGGATCAGATGATCGTGCTGGACTACCTTATCGCCAACGAGGACAGGCATCAGAACAACTTCGGACTACTCCGCAGTGCAGATACACTGGAATGGTTGGGTGCCGCACCTATCTTCGATAGCGGCTCCTCCTTGGGGTACGATAAGCTGACACCCCAGATCCTCTCCGCCCGTGCCATTGAGTGTAAACCATTCAAAAAGACGCACCATGAACAGCTCAAGCTGGTGACCTCCTTCGGCTGGATCGACTTTGATAGGCTGAGGGGCGTTGAGCAGGATATCCGGGACATCTTGGATCAGGCCGGTGAGTATGTGGACGAGAGCCGTAAGACCGCTATCATCTCCGCATTCTCCTCCCGGCTTGGGCAGCTGATGGTTTTGGCACAGGTGCAGCGTCAGGAGGATGACGTGGCACAGGATGTAGAACAGGACCGAGCGCAGGACTACGGATTCAGAATGGAACTGTGACCTGCAAAACAATACAGTAACAGGAAGCACTCTGCTGACGGCGGGGTGCTTCCTGCGTTTACGGAGGTGAGAACTTATTTTTATTTGGGACTTTGTAGCCGATACGGTGCTGGGTCAGATCGTGGACTGGTTCTACGGTCAGATCGTGGGCTTTCTCGGCAATTTCTTCTCGGAGATGGGCGGTATGGGCGCCGAGCTCTTTGAGATGAGCTGGGTGCAGAGCGTGGTGCTGTTTTTCTCCTATCTGGGCTGGGCTCTGTTTGCCACGGGACTGGTGGTAGCCTGCTTCGAGTGCGGCGTGGAGTATTCCGGTGGACGCGGGAATGTCAAAGAAACGGCTTTGAATGCCATCAAGGGCTTTCTGGCCGTTTCTCTTTTTACGCAGGTGCCTGTGCGCCTGTATGTGTTGGCGGTGTCGCTGCAGGCAGACCTGACGGCGGGCATCACCGGCTTTGGCACTGCCAGCATCGGGGATGCAGCGAAAGCGGCGCTGGAGGATTTCAACGCCGTGGAGAGTTTGACCACCGCTACATCCTTTGCCCTGCGGGGCTTCGGGCCGGTGACCAGCGGACTCATGGTCATCTTCTGCCTTGCACTCATGGCCTATGCGGTCATAAAGGTCTTCTTCGCCAACCTCAAGCGCGGAGGCATCCTGCTCATCCAAATCGCGGTGGGAAGCCTGTATATGTTCAGCGTACCACGCGGCTACGGGGATGGCTTCACACAGTGGTGCAAGCAGGTCGTGGGACTGTGTCTCACGGCTTTTTTGCAGGCCACCATCCTTGTAGCTGGCTTGATGGTGTTTAAGGATCACGCGCTGCTGGGCCTGGGCTTGATGCTCTCTGCCGGAGAGATCCCCCGTATCGCCGGTGCGTTCGGGCTGGATACCACCACGCGGGCCAATATCTCCTCGGCTGTCTACACAGCACAGAGTGCGGTCAGTATGGCACGGACGGTGGTGGCCGCGGCAAAATGAGAGTTATCACCATGGGGAGCTTGTTCGACGGCATAGGAGGCTTCCCGCTGGCGGCTATCCACAATGGCGTTGTGCCGCTGTGGGCCAGCGAGATCGAACCGTTCCCCATCCGCGTCACACAGGAGCGCCTGCCGGGGATGCTGCATTTCGGAGACATCACGAAGCTGCGGGGCGATGAGCTGCCGCCGGTGGACATCATCTGCGGCGGCAGCCCCTGTCAGGACTTATCCGTAGCCGGTGCAAGAGCCGGTCTTGCCGGTGCGCGAAGCGGCCTTTTCATGGAGCAGATCAGGATCGTGAGGGAGATGAGAAATGCAGATATACTACGAGGGCGAACAGGCATCCATGTTCGACCCAGAATGTTGTGCTGGGAAAACGTTCCGGGAGCCTTCTCCAGCGGAAAGCGGAAAGGCGAGGACTTCCGGATCGTCCTGGAAGAAACGCTCGGAATTGGTGTATCAGGAATTCATGTTCCTGAAAATCACCCTTGGGGATGGCGATATTCTGGGGCAGCCATATTGGGAGATATTGTCTCCCTATGTTGGCGAGTCCTCGACGCTCAATACTGGGGTGTCCCCCAGAGTCGCAAGAGGATCTTCCTTGTGGCAGATCTTGGAGCCCCATCCTCATCGAAAATACTTTTTGAGCAGGAAAGCCTGCCTGGGCATTCTCCGTAGAGCGCGGAAGCGCGGAAAGGTGCTGCCTGCGCCGCTGCATCTGGCGCTGGAGATGCAAAGCGGACTGCGGATGATAGACCTGATGACACTGGCGCAGCTGGGGCTCATCAAGGCTTACCATATCAACCAGCGGAACGAGGGCATCGACCTGGGCAGTACCGCAGGCGCATTGATGGCCACCTCCAACTTGCAGATGCAGACATTCGTGGCGAGCTTCTCCGCCGGTGCGGGAGCCAGCGCAGGCGGCATCGGATACCGTGGGGGTGTCGCTCCGACACTGAAGGCCGGCAGCAGCGGCAACAGTATGCCCTCCGTGCTGTGCATCAACGACCAGGGCGGAGAGCGTATGGACGTGAGGGTAGATAAAACCGCCACGCTTCGGGCGCAGATGGGCAATCACCAGCCGCTGATATTTGAGAGCCACGGTATGGATGCTCGCTATCGACAGATGGACAGTGTGGCTCCGGCCATGTCGGCACGCTGCGGCACCGGCGGTAACAATGTGCCGCTTGTGGGGGAGCAGGTCTACTGCCTTGCGGGGAATACGATAGACCGCGAACCGGAGAACGGCGGAAATGGTATTGGGTATCAGGAGAACGTATCCTATACGCTGACCGGCTTTGACCGACACGCGGTGTTCCGCCGCCAGCGTGTGGATGCATTTACCACTGACGAGATCGCCGGTACCCAGAGCGCACGGCAAAGCAAGGACGCCACCGACCTGATACTTCATACCTGTGAACTGATGGGCGACAAGGATCTGCCCATTCTGCTCATCCGCCGTCTGACGCCCTTGGAGTGTGAGAGATTGCAGGGCTTCCCCGACGGCTGGACGGACATCCCCGGCGCATCCGACAGCGCACGGTATAAGGCGCTGGGCAACAGCGTGGCCATCCCCTGTGTGGACTTCGTGATGAAGTGCATGGTTGACGCTATACAGGAGAGCGAGAGATATGGATAAACTTGTCCATTCCGCTTGCTTTGCGCCCGCTTCTTCGTTGTACTTGTCAATAGCTTTGCAACCGTACTTCGGCTATGCTTTGCTTGCCTCGCAGGAGGCGGAAAGGAGTACATCATGGAGGAAAAGAAAAACCTCTGCGCGCCTATCCCACTGTCCCTGCACCAGCGGCTTTGGGCGGAGCAGGAGCAGCGCAGACAGACACTGTCCGACTACATCACGGACATACTCAACGAACACTTTGAAGGAGGAGCAAAAAACATGGGCAATACCAATCGCACCATCGCCTTTCAGGTACCGGAGGAGCTCTTTGACCGGCTGAAGGATTACCTCGCCAAACACGGCTTGAAGCAGAAGGACTTCATTCTCGGCCTCATCGAGCGGGAGCTGAACGACGCAGTGGATGCGGAATAACAACATGCAGAGCCGCAGGCGTGTGCCTGCGGCTTCACTTTTGGAGGAAAACTATGTACCTATACCCTGAAAATCTGACGGCTCGCCCGATGCTGTGGCTGTGGACGTTGCGGGACGTGGCGTTCATCGGCGTCGGCCTGCTGCTGTCGGTACTGGCACTGATGCAGGCCGGCACCGTGGTTCCGCTGGTGGTCACAGCGGCACTGGCCTTTCTCTGTATTCGGCACGGCGGCGTCAGCATGCTGGACTTTCTGCGCTACGCCGCAGCGTTCTTCTTTTTCGGGCAGCAATACTACGAATGGAGGGAACGAGTATGAGAAAGAAGAAGTCCACGCAGCAGCTGGTGGGCATTGAGCGCGTGACGGACAGCAGCGTGCTGACGGCATGCGGTGAGTTGACCTTTTACCTTGTGCAGCCCACCAACCTGAACGTGCTGCCGGAGTCGGGTGTCCGCACGAGGGTGACAGCACTGCTGAATGCGCTGAAGACCTCGGCAGAGATGGAGCTGCTGGCGTTAGACTCTAAGGAGTCCTATCAGGATAACCGTCTCTATTATCGGCGCAGGGCAGAGGAGGAAGGCAATCCCGCTATCCGCGCTCTGCTGGCGCAGGACCGGCGGCATCTGGACGATGTGCAGACCATGATGGCATCATCCAGACAATTCTGCTTTGTCCTGCGGCGGAGAATGACAGACGGCGCGATCAATCTCGCAACAGTGGAGCAGCAGCTCCGCGACAGCGGTTTTACCGTTCGTCGAGTGGAAGGAGCGGAACTATTGGAACTGCTTGCGATTTATTTTGAACAAGACGCCACCCACGAGGCGTTTGACCTCGTAGACGGTGCGCATTGGCTGACGGCGGAGACGGAGGAAGAAAATGCGGATTTTGAAAGTTGAACCGGGCAAAGCACCCTATGTGAAGGATATGAAGGATGGGCTGGAGGCGATTCAGCAGGAGGTGCAGGGACTATTTCAGCCGGTATATGTGGAGGATGGCGTGATCCTCTGCTGCAATGAAGAGGGGAAGCTCAACGGCATGGCACCCAATCGGCGGCTGGAGGATGACATCATCTGCGGGCCGTTCTTTCTGGTGGGAGACGATCTGGAGGGCGGTCTCTGCTCCCTGACGGACGAGCAGGTGGCGCGGTACACGGAACTGTTCCGTGAGCCGGAACAGTTCACCGGACAGGAGCCGGAGCTGGAGCCGCGCATAGACTTCTATTTGCTGTGATGGGAGGGCATATGAAAAACCCTTTTTGGAAAAAAGAACCCACCCCGCGGGAAGCGTTCCTGCGCACCTATCTGGACTGCATCGCGCCGGGTGTGGTGAAGTTCGAGGTGGATCATTATATCTTCGGCAGCACTTATCGCTGCGTGTGGGCCCTGCGGGAATATCCCGCCAGCACCGAGGCGCAGGCCATCCTGCGGCACTTAGGCGAGAAAAGCGGCGTGACCCTGCGGATCTACTGCCGGCAGGTGTCCCCCGGCGAGGAGGATCGGATCATCGACAACGCCAATAAGAAGAATAGGCTGGACGGCTCAGACCCCAACAAGCTGCGGCAGACCGTGGAGGCCGAAAGCAACCTGCGGGATGTGGCGGAGCTGGTGCATAAGATGCATCGGGAGCATGAACCACTGCTCCACTGCGCCGTGTATCTGGAGATGACGGCGGACAGCATGGAAGGGCTGAAGCGATTGCAGACCGATGTGCTGACAGAGCTGGTGCGCTGCAAGCTGAATGTGGACAAGCTGCTCCTGCGGCAGAAGCAGGGCTTTTGCTGCGTCAGCCCCGTGGGACACAACGCGCTGGGGCGGGAATTCGAGCGGGTACTGCCTGCCGGCAGCGTGGCCAACCTGTATCCCTTCAACTACTCCGGCAAGACCGATCCCAAGGGCATCTACATCGGCAAGGACAAGTACGGCAGCAATATCGTGGTGGACTTTGACCGCAGGGAAAGCGATAAGACCTCCGCCAACATTCTCATTCTCGGCAACAGCGGTCAGGGCAAGAGCTATCTCATGAAGCTGTTGATCTGCAATCTGCTGGAGGCGGGAAAATCTGTCATCTCACTGGACGCCGAGCATGAACTGGAGGAGCTGTGCGGGAATTTAGGCGGCTGCTTCATCGACCTTATGGCCGGTGAGAAGCGCATCAATGTGCTGGAGGTGCGGTACTGGAATGAGGACACAGAGACAGACGAGCCTGCGCCGGAGGCCTTCCGCAAGTCCACACTGCTGGCGCGACACATCTCCTTTTTAAAGGACTTCTTCCGTGCCTACAAGGACTTCTCCGACCCGCAGTTGGATACCATTGAGATCATGCTGTCCGCGCTGTATAAAAAATGGGGTATCTCAGAGGAAACAGACTTCCGCCGGCTTATGCCGGAGGACTACCCCATTCTCTCTGACCTGTATGCGCTCATCAATAATGAATTGGTGAATTACAGGAACGGCAGCCTGTACACGCGGGAGCTGTTGCAGGAGGTGCTGCTGGGGCTGCACTCCCTGTGTGTGGGTGCGGACGCGCCGTTCTTCAACGGGCACACCAACATCTCGGACGACAGGTTTCTGGTATTCGGCGTAGGCGGTGTACTGACGGCGGCCAAGAGCCTGCGGAACGCCCTGCTGTTCAATGTGCTGGCGTATATGTCGGACAGGCTTCTGACGGCGGGCAACACGGTGGCGGCATTGGATGAGCTGTACCTGTGGCTGTCCAATCCGGTGGCCATAGAATACATCCGCAATTGCTTGAAGCGCGTGCGGAAACGGGATTCTGCGCTGATGATGGCGTCCCAAAACTTGGAGGATTTCGACCAGGAGGGCGTGCGGGAAATGACAAAACCGCTGTTCGCTATCCCGCCCCACCAGTTCCTGTTCAATCCCGGCTCCATTGGCAGGCGGTTTTACATGGATATGCTGCAGCTGGACGAGGCGGAGTTCGAGCTCATCCAGCGCGCACGGCGAGGCGAATGCCTGTTTAAGTGCGGCGCGGAGAGGTATCATCTGAAGGTCATAGCACCGGACCATAAGGCGGTATTGTTCGGAACGGCAGGTGGAAAGTGATGGCCGCGCCCGTATTGGCACGAGCAGCGGCTGCCTTGCTGACAAATGAGGATGGCCGAAAGGCCATCGGTTGGGTATTGGCGTTGCTCTTGTCGCCGCTTATTATACTGGCGGCGTTCCTGTGCTGCTTCGGCGATGGCGCGTCACAGCACAACAACGCCGTGGTATCCGCGGCGTTCTACGGCACGGAGTTCTCAGATAAAGTCCCCAAAGAATACCGCACACATATCACCGAGATGCAGGAGGCGTTCTCCCTTCTGGATTCGGCCACCGTCTATGTCAATCAGAAAGCCGAGGAAGGCAGCCTTGACCCGGTACAGGTCAAGGCTGTTTTCTTTGCCCTCTGCTTCGGCGACAACGCGCCGACCCGTGCTGCCGCAGACCGCTTCGTGGACTGTTTTTATAAAACGGAAACACGGACGCGCATGGTAACGGTGGTACAGGAGGATGGCACAGAGGAACTGGTGGAGGAGACATACGAGGTAGCTGTGCCGCTGTCGGTGGAGGATGTTTACGAAAAACTCACCACATGGCGTGGCCGCGTGGTGACAGATGCGGAGCGCAGCAATGCCGTGGACATCTACGCCATAGTCATGGGCAGCATGGGCGGCGATACCTTCGACGGCGCGTATGAGCCGGGCGGCAGCGCACCGATCGAGCTGGATGTATCCATGCTCACCGACCCGACTACGAAGAACGCCGCCGACCTGGTGATCTACGTCACCAATGCGTGGAACTCCGGCTGGGGCTATGTGTGGGGGACGTATGGGCAGACGCTGACGTCGGAGCTGCTGCAATACAAGCTGACGCAGTATCCGGATGGCGTAGGAAAGTACGTGGACTTCATCCGCGCCAACTGGCTGGGCAGACACACTGCCGACTGCGTGGGACTCATCAAGGGCTACGGCTGGCTGTCCACCGACACCATGACCATCGACTACGGCACACATGGGATGCCGGACATCGGAGCCAACGAGATGTTCTACAACGCCACACGGCGCGGCGGCATTGAAACTATGCCGGACACGCCGGGACTGGCGGTGTGGAAGGCCGGACACATCGGTGTATATATCGGCAATGGTGAAGTGATAGAAGCCATGGGTACCAAGTACGGCGTGGTCAAGACGCAGCTGGAAGGTCGCGGCTGGACGCACTGGCTGGAGATACCGTATATCAACTATGCGTAAGGAGGAGCGAATGGAAGAGACCAATATCACGATCAATTTTGACGCGGCCAAGCTGGACGCGCTGGAGTTCGCGCTCCGCAAGCAGCGGTCGTCTGTACAGCGGCGCATGGCAGAAATGCTCCAACAACTCTACGAGTCGGAAGTCCCGGAAGCGGTGCGAGAGTATGTGGATAGTAAGGCGGTGCCTGCCGCAAGGCCCAAGCGACCGGCAAAATCGGTCACACCCAAGGCGCAGATCAGCGAAGTGAGACCGAAGGAGGACAATTGATATGGGAATACAGGACGATGCGGCTGTTGCCTGCGCTGCGTACCGTGTAACGGAAAACGGACAGACGTGGTACTTCACGACCTCGCCCGGTGAGGAACTGCTGGATACTGCGCAGACGCTCCGCAGGTACTGCACGAGTACAGAACACAGCACCGGCAAATTCATCTCTCTGTATTTGCAGGCGCAGCCTATCACATCGGAGGAGTACCAGCAACTGATGCAGCTCCGTATGGAGAACACAGGAGAGGTCGCCGGCGTGTTTGATTTGGATTTTGACAAGCGGGAGTTTTCCGCAGTCCACATCATGAACGGCTGGACAACGTGGGCGATGCGGGATGTGATTCCGTCTGTCCATCAGGCCACAAAGCCGCGCTTCGCAACGGCAGAGGAACAGCTCCGTAAACTGCTGGAGCTGCTGGACGGCATGGAGCTCACATCGGCGGGACATCTCACCGCGCAGAATTTTTCGTTCAGCGATGAGATCCTGATGGAAAACGGGAAGCTGAATTTTTATGTGCAGGCGGACTTTGATGTGGATGCCGCCTTCGGCACATTCGTGTGTACAGATGAGAACGATGACTGGCTGAACATCTACGCCAACTACGATTTAAAGCGGGACGCTGTATACGATACGTTGGAGCTGAATCTCTGCAAGGGGGATGGTTCGGAGGAGAACTGGAGCTATCATCTGAACGCTGCCGAGCAGGAGGTGCTGGCGCGGAAGATGGAGGCGTTCTGCCAGCAGCAAAACGGCATGAGCCTGCACGATTTCGCCCGGCAGCTTCAAGAGGAGCCGAGGCCGTCTCCGCAGATACAGATGTAGCCCCGTGTTTGCCCCTGTGGGCCGGTTTGTGGCCTCGCAGGAACGCGGGAGGGTAAGGATGGCGGCCCCGGAGGTTTGGAGCGTTTTCGGCCCGCTTTTCGGTGCGCCGAAAGCGGAGCAGGAGAAAAGCATTGGCGCTTTTCTGCGCCAATGCCGGTCACGGCAGCCCGCAGTGCGGACTGCCACAAGAGGTTGCGGCGTTTTGAAAATGGCGCTGATTATCGAATTCCAAATGTGCTTTGGCGCTATTCTTTGTAAAAATGCCCGTCAGCCCCGTGTTTACAAGGCTTTCGGGACGCGCAGGAAGGAGGTGTGACTCGATGGATAAAAATGGGAAAAGCCGGCACTCTGTTTGGCTGTCAGACGACGTGTGGCGGGAGGTGGATGCGCTCTATAAGCTGGATAATTGCCCCACCCGCAACGAGTTCGTGGAGAAGGCTCTGCGGCAGTATTGCGGTCACTTACACGCCGAGAGGACGGGCGCATATCTGCCTCGCGCACTGCAAGAGGTGCTGGAGGGTACGCTGGGCGTGTTCGGTGACCGGCTGGGCAGGCTGCTGTTCAAGCTGGTGGTAGAACACAACATGACCAACCATCTGCTGGGCGGCGATGTGGATATGACCCGCGACGAGTACAGCAAGATGCGCGGCAGCAGTGTCCGTGAGGTGGCATCCACCCACGGCAATATCTCCTTCAAGGACGTGCTGCTGTTCCACCGGGAAGAGTAACGCATGGCGCGGCTGATACAAAAAAGCGGCTACATCAAGAATGGCAAGGCATCGGGATATATGGAGTATGTCGCCACGCGGGACGGTGTGGAGATCATCCAGAGCACCGAGCCTGTGACCAAAAAGCAGGAGCAGTTCATCAAAAGACTGCTGAAGGACTTCCCAGATGCAAAAGAACTCTTCGAGTACAGCGACTATGAGCAGACACCCAATCGGTGTACGGCATCCGCATTTATTGTCACCGCGCTGGACACGCATCTGCACGAAGTGGAGTCCGAGAGCGGCTATATGTCCTATATCGCCCAGCGTCCCCGCGCCGAAAAGCACGGCGGCCATGGCCTGTTCTGCGAGGCGGACACCACCGACCTCAAGGCGGCGAAGGCCGAGCTGGACGCTCACGACGGAAAAGTGTGGACGTTTATTTTCTCTCTGCGTCGTGAGGACGCGGAACGCCTGGGCTACAACAAAGCCGCCGCGTGGCAGAACCTGCTGAAGCAGGAGAGCGCCGCTATTGCGGAGGCCATGCGTATTCGGACGGATGATTTCCGTTGGTACGCGGCGTACCACGACGAGGGGCATCACCCCCACGTTCACATGATGGTGTGGTCAGCTGAACCGAAGAAGGGATATCTCACGCGGGAAGGTATCGCTGCCATGCGTTCCAAGATGACGAATGCTATCTTCCACGAGGAGATGAAGGAACTATACATCAAGAAGGATGCTGCCTACAAGGAGAGCATCCAGACCGCAAAAGAGTCACTGCTGCTATATATCAGGATGCTGGAGAACAGCGAGTCAGCCGATTCTGTCATAGAACAAAAGCTGTGGGAGCTGTCCCACGCATTGGAGCAGGTCGATGGCAGACACGTTTACGGCTATCTGCCCAAAGAGGTCAAGGCGCAGGTGGACGAGATCGTGGAGCGGCTGGCGCAGCTCCCGGAGGTGGCGGCTTGCTATGACCAATGGTGGCGGCTGAAGGATGAGATCGCCGGTTACTACGGACGGAACACGCCGCCCCACCTGCCGCTGGTACAGCAAAAAGAGTTCCGTACCATCAAGAACTTCATCATCCGTGAGGCAGAAACGATCCGTGAGCCTACGCCGGTGCAGATGAGTACAGATACCGAACAGAATGAGCCGCAGGAGTCTTCGGATGAAGCGCCGACCGCAGTGCAGCAGCCGCTGCCAGAGATGCCGAGAACCGCTCTACCAGCCGATGCGGTCATGCAGCTGCTCCTCCACATGAGTCGTATGTTCCGCGGCAATATGCCGGTCATCCCGCCTGCGCTGCACATCGATTCCAAGCGCCGCAGGCGATTGCAGGAGAAGCGTATGGCCATGGGACACAAACGGGATGACCACGGGGACGAGCAGTTCTACCACGTCAACGACAACACCATGCGATAATACGAGGAGGGAAAAGGCATGGGAAAATTTATCTATTTCACATCCGCGGAGAAACGGCAGGCCAACGAGGTTGACCTGCCGTCTTTTCTGTTGGATCGAGGCGAGAAACTCATTATGGCCGGACGGGATTACCGGCTGGCCAGCGACCACAGCATCACCGTGCGCGGGCCGATGTGGTATGACCATGCCGCACGGAAGGGCGGACGCGCCATCAGCTTCGTGCAGCAATTCTACGACAAGACCTATCCCGAAGCGGTGACCATGCTGCTGGGGCGGGACGGCCAAGGCATCATCCCCATCGTCAAAAAAGAGCCTGAACCGCGTGAGCCGAAGCCCTTCGCGCTGCCGGAGGCCTATCTCAATATGCGGCGGCTCTATGCCTACCTGACCACCCACCGGCGCATTGCCCGGGATGTAGTCACGGAATTCGTGCGAGAGAAGCTGCTCTATGAGGACGCTCTGCATCACAACTGTGTGTTCGTTGGGATGGACGATCACGGCGTAGCCAAGCATGCGCACCTCCGCAGCACAAGCAGCAGCGGAAAGGTGTTCCGTATCAATGTGGAGGGCAGCGAGGCAAAGCATAGCTTCCACAAGGATGGGACGGACTGTTCCCTCTATGTCTTTGAAGCACCCATCGACCTGCTGTCCCACATCACGCTCTATCCGGCAGGTTGGCTGGAACACAGCTATGTGGCCTGCTGCGGTACGTCTGTTCAGCCGGTGCTGGAGCGGCTACGGCAGAATCCAAAGTTGAATATGGTCTATCTCTGCCTCGACAATGACGAGGCTGGTGAGGATGCCTGCGAGAGTATGATGGAGGTACTGGCGGACATGGATGTGGACGTGGAGCGTCTGCGTCCGCAGGGAAAAGACTGGAACGATGACCTGTGCGCGAAACGAGGTGGCCATGGATAACCTCTGGATGCTCTTTGCAGCGGCTAGTGTCATGGTGGCCGTTATCGGCGGACTGGCACTGCTGGGTGACCACTATACGCTGAACAACATCAAGTCCAAGACCGTAGGTGACGGTCAGCATGGCACAGCGCGGTGGGCGACCAATGCGGAGATCCGCAAGACCTATGCCCTCGTTCCCTTCCGAGTGCCGGACTGGCGGGCAGGCAAAAATCTGCCTGAGACGCAGGGACTGGTGCTGGGCAGCACCAGCGGCAAGCACGGCATCACCGCACTGGTAGACAAGGATGATGTACATTGTCTCATGATCGGTGCATCCGGTGTGGGCAAGACGGCGTATTTCCTGTATCCCAATCTGGAGTATGCCTGCGCCTGCGGTATGAGTTTTTTTGCTACGGACACAAAGGGTGACCTCGCCCGCAACTACGGCGCGGTGGCACAGAAGTATTACGGCTATCATGTTTCTGTGGTGGATCTGCGTAATCCCACGCGCTCGGATGGCTACAATCTGCTGACACTTATCAATCGTTATATGGACATGGCACGAAAGACAGGCAATCTCGCTGCCCGAGCCAAGGCGGAGAAGTACGCCAAGATACTGGCCAAGACCATTGTGTCACCGGACGGCGACACTGACTACGGGCAGAACGCCTACTTCTACGATGCGGCGGAGGGTTTGCTGACCTCCGTGGTGCTTCTGCTGGCGGAGTTCCTGCCGCCGGACAGCAAGTGCCCTACAGAGCGCCGGCATATCGTGTCCGTATTCAAGCTGGTGCAGGAACTGCTGGCTCCCTCCGGCGTTCGCGGCAAAAACTGGTTCACGCTTCTGATGGACAGGCTGCCGGACACGCATAAGGCACGGTGGTTTGCCGGTGCAGCGCTGGACGCCTCCGAACAGGCCATGGCCTCCGTCATGTCCACGGTGCTGTCCCGGCTCAACGCCTTCCTGGACTCGGAGCTGGAGCAGGTGCTGTGCTTCGACAGCGCCACCAACGCCGAGCAGTTCGCGGCGGAGAAGTCCGCCATCTTCCTTATCCTGCCGGAGGAAGATCAGACCAAGAACTTTATGGCGGGTCTGATGATACAGACGCTGGCGCGGGAACTGTTTGCCGTGGCGGACGAGAACGGCGGGCGTCTGCCCAGCCGCGTGGTGTTCTATTGTGATGAGTTCGGAACTATGCCCGCCTTTGACGTGGAGGCATTGTTCAGTGCGGGACGTTCCCGTGGTATCACACTGGTACCCATCATCCAATCGCTGGCGCAGTTGGAGAAAAATTACGGCAGAGAAGGCGCAGAAATATTGACTGACAACTGTCAGGATACCATCTTCGGCGGCTTTGCGCCCAACAGTCAGACGGCGGAGCAGCTCTCCAAATCCCTCGGCAGCCGCACGGTACTCAGCGGCTCTGTCAGTAAGGGGAAGAACGATCCCAGCCAGAGCCTGCAGATGATGGAACGTCCGCTGATGACGCCGGACGAACTGAAATCCATTCCCAAGGGCAGCTTTGTGGTGATGAAAACGGGGACGCATCCTATGCAGACGAAGCTGCGATTGTTTCTCGATTGGGGCATTACCTTCGATGCGACCTATGCCACACCGGAACACGCGGCGCGGCCTGTGGCCTACGCCAGCCGTCAGGAATTGTTCCTCGGTATCAGCAAAAGATATAGCAGCAGTGACCGGCCCGTACAGGCGCAGCAGGCGTCGGCCACACAGAGGAGAACACCTCGCTCGGCCATGGGGCTCTACAGTGAGGACACAAGGCCATGAGCTACTTTGGAAGCATCTATGCAGATCAGGAGCTGTCTCATCGCGCCAGGACGGTCTATATGTACCTGAAGGATCGCTCCAACGTAGGAGACACCTGCTGGCCCAGCGTCCGCAGGATAGCGGAGGACTTGAAGCTGTCCCGCCGCACGGTGCAGAGGGCCTTGTCAGACTTGGAGCGACATGGATTTCTGGAGCGCACCCATCGCCGCCGTCCCAACGGCAGTCTGACCAGCAACCTGTACCGCGTCAAGTGAGCAGGAAAAGAGCGCACCTCCCACCAAGGGGAAGGTGCGCTCTAATGCTGTCACAAGGGTAGCGTCACCATGGCGTACCCAGAAGGACTCACTCTATCGGAGGTATTAAGGCAGAAGAAAGAATAGGACAAGACTTCTTGTAGACGCAGAGTAAATGTGCTATACTCTGGCCTGTGTGTTTGTCTACAGGGAGGATAGTCATGTTCTATACCGACGAAGAAGTATCTGTAATTACTGGTCTGCTCAACGCCTACCTGGTGCGGGAACACGCCAGTGAAAAGGTCAGAGAATCATATACCAGGATTAGCGAGGGACTTCAAAGCCGTGTGCTGACCAGGGACGATTACGTTTGGCTGGAGAACGCCCTGCTATTCCTCCGCCCATATTGGTGGAATGACCGCGAGGACGGGCGGATGCTGATGGATGCCCTCTTACATACGCAGACACTGGCACGGAGAACGTAATAAAAATTGATGAAGGATGTATCGCTCGATACACCCGTCATTTTTTCTCATTTTTCTTCGCGGCGTTGGCGGCGGCGCGGGCCTTGTCGCGGTTCTTGCGCTGGGCGATGAGATCGGCCTTAGCCTGCCGTTTCGCCTTCCGTTCCTGCATGAGCTGTTCTTCCTGCCGCTGGTACTCCTGCTCGTAGCGGGGATAGTGATGCTCCCGCGGCGGCT
>OOCI01001033.1_pt1 | contig 22302 bp, 19 predicted proteins | sample 1671761 | NCBI WGS metagenome assembly OOCI01 (sample SAMN06348190, study PRJEB24527) | human gut metagenome | biome: human gut; feature: ankylosing spondylitis patient; material: feces | host: Homo sapiens | place: China | collected 2015-10
TTTGTCAATGACGGACAACTTGCTATTTTTTGATTTTATTTCGAACTCACGTTAAATAATAATTTCCGGTTCCTCTTCGGCTTGATGGGACAACTCACCGACTTATTATCACCCGCCAGAGCACGCTCATAAATTAATAGAATGTTGGGCGGTACGTGACGACCAGCAACATCCGGCAACAGATGATTTACACGCGTCACTACTTTCCCGGCGTCAACCAACATAAGGTGACGGACGAAGAGCCCGAACAACTTTCGGAAGAAGTACTCTGACTGTACGAACAGGTGATAATAAGTCAAATAAGCTAAGAAATAATAAAAATGTTAAATCCTCATCCTTTAGAATGTACAATTAAAGACAACGACCATATTCCTGACTTATTGCTTATAAAATATTGAGAAATAATTAGTTGTAAATACATTTAATATTTCTAGGGCAATTTTTTTATATTCTATGTTAGTCATAGCAATTATTTTTTTATTAACTAAAAAAGGCGATACCCGAATCCATCTCGAATATCGCCCTAAATATAATAATTTTTGTTTTTATGCTATACCTTTTACATATTCAAAAAGTAGTTTTAGTTGTGCCGGAGTCATTTTTTCCATACTTTCCATGATCCCTGACTTATATTGATGGGTATTCCATTTCTCCATCTGCATCTTCTGTGTTTCATCAGCCACTTCAATGTAAGGTTTCATACTTTCATAATCCGAATGACCTGTGCAGCTCATTACCACACTGGCCGGAATACCAAGAGCGAGCGAACAACATACAAAGGTTCTTCTAGCATCGTGACAAGAAATCTGTTCCCAAAATTTATAGGTATCTTCATGTCTGGTATTGCCTTTAAAGTAAACTTGGGATATTTCACGATCCAGTCCGGCAAGTTTGGCAGCTTCTTTCAAGTAATCATTTAATTTTTGATTGCTTGGAACAGGAAATATGGTATCACCTTTGTACCAGGAGTATTTTTCAATGATCTTCATGGCATGTTCATTCAAAGCGATATGCAGTTTGTCATCGGTCTTTTCAGTACAGAAATCCAGGTATCCATCCACTAGGTTGACTGGTTTGAGTGCGGCCAGATCCGAATATCTGAGTGAGGTGAAGGCCATGAAGCAAAACATGTCCCTAGCTTTTGACAAGTGCTCCTTCTCTTTGGGGTATTCATAGTGGAAGAAATGCATCAGTTCCTTATATTTTAAAAAGGTGACAGCCCTGGGAATTACCTTCAGACCCGGTTTGAATTCAAGCACACCGGATTGTATGTTATATCCGTGTTTTGCGATCCACCGAAGAAATGACTTTACGATTTTAAACTGCTTTTGTATGGTACGGTTACAATAATCATTCTTTACGTACCACTGTACAAGCTCCTGCATTTTAGAAACGGTCAGGGTCTCAAGTGTTATATCAGGATCACAACCGCATAATTGTTTCCACATCTGACCGTATTTATAATGTATCTTATCCCCCCAATTACCTTCCTGGGGACGTAAGGTCAGAAACTCAGAAAACAGATCTTTCAGGATCTTGTCTTTTTCGTCCATAATCTCATTTTTTACCCTGCCCAGTTTCTTATTCACCTGTTCTTTCAAATCTGTGGTAGTTGGTATTATTGAATGAATGTCATATTCGGCAAACACTTCCTCAATACAGGCAATGAAACTACGGATTGTACTATTGATTTCACGGGCATAAACTGTTTTTCCACTAATCTTATGGGTCGTGTTACTTTTTACCAGTTGCCTGTCGCTATCCCATTTAAGAGGGTCAATAGTATAACCAACAGAGAAACCCACTTCATTCTTCTTGCTGTTCCATCTCACACGGATCATCAGTTGTCCGTTCTTCATTACATAAGCTCTTGTACTAAAACTTGTCTTCTTCATACGCTTTAAAATTTAATTCTAGTGTGAAATTAAAGGGAATATTTTAAAGGGAAAAGAGGGTGATATCACATGGGACCGAATGATATTACAAACTAGTTTTCCCTGTTTTATTTTTTACTTTCAAAAGCTAAGATACGAAGACTAATCGGAGAGAGTAAGACCCTTTAACTACTCCCCCGATTTCTAAGATTATATGATATCCTATGTTCTTACCTGATATACACATTTTTATATAGGCTTAATTTTCAGCATGTTATAATCTTGGGTAGGTTCAGATAATATCATTCCAATAATCCTGGTGGCACCACCAAAAAGCTTTTCAATTTTAGAAAACCCTTGAATTAGAGATAGTTCAAGGGTTCTTTTTTTACCCTCGCTACGCATTTCATTACATATTTGTGAAGTTGGATTTCGCCAATTCAGTGGCTTTTTTTAAGGCTTTTGAAAAAGCCATAAATATGTATCATACTTCATTGTTTTTCAACTATTTGACAATTCCAATCTCCGGTGTGAAAAAGTAATTTTGCACACATGACCGGATGGAGTTGAAAATGTGAAAGAAATTTAAAAATTCGGTATTTCCCATCGGGATAAAAAAAAGGAATCGAACCCGGGATACAAAAGGCAATTCGAACCTGAGAAAAATGGGATTTTTATGGCTTTTCCACAAGTCCCTCAAAAAAGCCACCGAATTTAACACTTCGCTCCACGTCCTCATGCCATCCGGTTTTGACGAAACAATTGAATGTAAACCTCAAAAAACAAAAGTGATGAAACAGGGAACAATGAACATTCTGTTTTTCGTGCTTAAAACGAAATTGTTGAAAAACGGTGAGGCACCGGTATTGATGCGGATAACCATCAATGGAGACTATGACGATGTACGTATCCAAAGAAGCGTGCCCCTGAACTTATGGAACGCCGCCAAAGGATGCAGTAAAGGCAGGGACAGGGCATCAGTGGCACTGAACGCCTATATTGCCGAACTGCACGCACGCGCCTTGGAAAAACACAAGGAACTGGTATTGGAACAGGCCCTGATTACCCCGAAACTGATCCTGAAACGTGTCTTCGGGAAAGACACCGGAATGCGTACACTGCTCGGTACCATGATGGAAGGCATCGGGGAAATGGAAACACTGGCAGGCATAGACTACTCTCCCGTCACGATCAACCGGTACAAGAACGTGGTGAAGAAATTGCAGCGGCTTATCCCCTCTTATTATGGCAAGGAGGATATCACCTTCCATGAGCTGACACCGGAGTTCATCCGTGCGTTTGACATTTACCTGAAAACGGAGGGGGGACTGTGCCGTAACACGATAGTCCGTTATATGAAATGTTTCAAGAAATTCACCAACATGGCATTGGCAAAGGAATGGATGCGCAAGAATCCCTTTTACGGTTACAAGATGGAGCAGGACGAGACCGATCCGGTATTCCTGACCTACGACGAGTTGCAGACCCTCATGAAAAAGAAATTCACCATCCCACGGCTCGAGCTGGTCAGGGACATATTTGTCTTCGCGTGTTTCACCGGTCTGGCGTTCTCCGATGTCGCCACTCTGAGTGGTGAAAACCTGGTACAGGACAATCTCGGGGACTGGTGGATAAGGAAGGGAAGGGTCAAGTTGGAACACCGCAGAAAAGCGTCTTCCATCAGCAACATCCCGCTGCTGCCCGTTCCACTGGCCATATTGGAGAAATACAGGGAACATCCGGTCTGCATAAAGAAAGGATGCTGCCTGCCTGTCATGTGCAACCAGAAAATGAACAGCTACCTCAAGGAAATCGCCGATTTCTGCGGCATAAAGAAAAACCTGACCACGCACCTCGCGAGACATAGATAACTTTATTTCTCGCTGAAGACAAACGATTTACAGAATTTTAATTTGTGATAGGTAACGACTTAGAAACAAGAAAAGTTCCCTTATCTGTCTTATTTTGCATTATTGAAAAGAACACCTTATTTATTTTGCAAAGATACTAATTTAACCCGAATATAAATCGTCAATTAGCTATTAAAATTGTATAGTTGTTTTTTACACTAATAAAATAATAGTAGCATTCACACATTTACCAACCTTACTACCGAGTTGGTGTGAGATCATTTTCTCAATCTATCCCAATTGGTATGATAACATACGTACCTCGTTATCGGTTTGTACAAGCGTAGAATAGTTTCCGTCTGATGCAATGTAGACGATTTAATCTGGTACTATACGAACTAAATCAATAGAGGTTGATATGACCAATTGTTTTTTTCATTCGATTGTTCTTCCAAACAAAAATATACAGGTTTATCCATATGGCAAAGCCATGTTCTTGATAATGTATGAAATAGCGTTCTAAGTGTACCAAATACTATTACTATCTAAAATCCCATTGTGCAATTCGTCGTGGATATACCCAAAGCCCCACTTTATTATTCCTTGCTTTTATTTCTGCATTATGATATTTCTCGGACTGGTCATATTTTGTATAGTGCCACGCCATTCCTGCATTCAACATTTCAAGGGCGACATCCTTATTCTCTAGAGTATAAACATAAGCGATATATCTACCCCAACCATCTTGTTTTTGAACATCAACAATAATATTTTCCCCCAAAAATAAGGGTTTACAAATAATCCTTGGTTTTTGTCCCAAAAGCCTGTTTCTTTTTCTGGAGCATCAATGCCCCAAATCCTAAATTTTATTTGCAAGTTATCTCTATTTAGGCCAACAAAACCATCAGAAATTTCTACTACTTTAAATTGAAACTTTTGAGCTAAGCACTCTGTTGTTGACAACAGACAACCTTATAAAAGAATCCAAATAAGAAACCTTTTCATATTCATTCTATTTTACATATAAATATAGTCTATGGGATGTATGATTTTATAAGTTGTATATTCCAGGCATAGTTGAGATTGGCGCCAGAATCGTCTATTCCTCCAGATGTTATACCGACTGCCTCTCCTTTTGAATTTAACAAAACACCTCCACTACTGCCGTGATCAATTGGAGCACTAATCTGTAGAATCTTTCCGTTCTCCCTTATCTGTGATATTTCGCCAGATGAAAAAGTGTTATCCAAGCCTCTTGGACTTCCGATAGTATATATTTTCTCTCCTACTTTTGGTGTATTATTTGCGATCTTAATGTAGTTTACTTTTCTGCTAACTCCAACCTTGAATATTATAAAGTCGTTGTCCTGACTCTTATGGTAAACTTCCGTTACCTTATATGAGCTTCCATCGGAAAGTATTATGTCTTCATAGCCAACAGCGGTACCTTGAAAAACATGGTAATTACTTACTGCAATACCGTTACTAGATATGAAGAAGCCAGAACCTTGGAACCCTTGATACGCAGTAGATGTATGAATCTTAAATACCGCAGATGATAGTTTTTCAAAGATCTCACTTGGAGACAAAACTCTACCATTTGTAGTATTACCGACATCTGAAGTTTTATTTGTCTGAGAAGTTCCTTTTTGTTGATGTGGTAGTGGTGGGCGACCATTATTAGAGAATGAACCTGGTCGAGAAGATGGACTAGAAACAGGATAGTTATTATTACCCTTAGGAGCTGCTGGTTTTTGAGCGCAACCTACAGATAACAGTAGTATGAGCAGTATATATAGTATTTGTTTCATATATTATTGGATTTGTCCTGGTTTGGGTAAAATATGAATCAAAAATCTTTGATTTGCTTTTTCTTCGAGTTCTCTCATTAGTCCTGTGCCGCTGAGCCTTCCATCTCCACTACCACTGATTAGTACTTCACAATTATCTCTATCAAAATGGATATTGTTATTATCCCAAAACTTTTTAAGATTTCTTGCTCGGCGATAACTTAAATCATAGTTATAATCCATTTTATCTATTCCATCTTTTGATGCCTGACCTTCAATCACGAGAAGATACTGAACCTCCGGCGTGTTTTCAGCGGCACTATGAATGAATCTTACTAACTCTTGACCAACAGACAATAATTTTTCTCGCTCAACTTTAGAAATGTTATATATTTGATCATCATCAATTTTAAAACGTACAACAAAATTCAGTTTGTGTTTTTTATTAATTGAGTCGTATACAAAATAGTTTTGGTCGAGATTTTTGGTAGCATCGTTAATTTCATTTATCTTATCAATATGGGCTTGTGTTGCATTGGCAAGATATCGCATACTATCCAACTCTTCACTATATTGTTTTTGACGAAGTACCATACGAGAGTTGAGGTTCAATAAACTGTCTCTTTCTGCTTTTAATTCTTTCACTTCAAGAGGTGTCGCATCAATTTGTTTTAACTCAACGATTGATATGATGAACAATACAACCATCAAGAAAAATAAACTAGTCATTAGATCTGCATAACTTGCCCAAAAGTGCGTTCGTTTATCTTTTCCCATTTATTAATCACCAATTTTTCCGGGTTTAGGAAGAATATGTATAAGGAATCGCTGGTTAAGTACTTCCTTTGATTCTCTCATAAGTCCTGTGCCACTTAAACGTCCATCACCACTACCACAAATTAGTACTTCACAATTTTTATCATTAAAATTCAACCCGTTATCTTCCCAAAATTTTTTAAGAGATAATGCTCTTTGATAGCTTAACTCGTAATTATAAGCATATCCATCTTTCGATGCTTGTCCTTCAATAATAAGGAGATACTGGATATGAGGGTTACTTTGTGTCGTTTTAATAATAAAATCTTGTAGGATCTTACCTGTCGTTCTTAAATCTTCTTTTGTACTTGATGGAAGACTATTCATATCTGCACTTCCACTTCTAAAACTCACAGTTACTGCAAGTTTGTGCTTTTTGAATTCAGGGAAGTATTGGAAGTATTGCGAATGCTGTGTATCGAGTTCTCGAGTTGCATTGTTTATCTCATCCGCTTTGTCAATTTTCGCTTGCAGCTCAGCGGTCTGCTCAATCGCATCAATACGAGCATTATTCAATGCTATGATAACAACTATAAATAGTGTTAGCATAACAAAGAATAGACTTGTCATAAGGTCTGCGTAACTAGCCCAAAAGAATGATTTGCTTTCCTTTGCCATATCTATTGCTCCTGTGTTGCACTTTGAGTCGACTCTAAGTAATCTACATTAACAGTTTGGTCATTACTGATATTTGGCTCTACCTGCGTAGATGTTGGAACTATAGTTTGTTGAGGCTCATTAGAAACGCCAACAACCTCAATCCTTGGTTCTGCAATAAAAGAGTTATATACATATAAGCCAAACGCCATAAAAGCAAGCAAAGTTATAGTTGCAACCATATAAGTTATGCTCTTAGGGAATACTGGAGCGGACACATGTTGCACTGCACTTTCGATGGGGAAACCTTCTCTTCTTCCACCATTATTCTGGTTTTTAAGGCTACTAACCAATCTCTCAAGTATTGCTGTCTGACCCTTCGTTGACTCAACGAGCTGTCCCATAACTGCCTTTATATCGGCAAGATTACGAATCTCTTTCATCAACTCAGTAGTTTCAGCATTTCTAGCAGCAAACTCTTCTCTTTGCTCTTGAAGCATTCTTGCAAACTCTTCCTTTTGCTCTGAATAATGCTTGAGCAGTGCATCGAACTCTGAAACAGAGTTGTTACGCAATTGAGTTACGCTTTCTCTTGTACTTTCAGCAAGTTTCTCAAATGTTTTACGCAACGTGTCGTCTACTTTTGCAACAACCTCGTTGATATACTGTTCGCGAGCGGCAACCTGATTGATCTCTCTTTCAAAGAATGCACCCATGTTCTCAATGGCGGCTGTTCGATTAAGATGCTCATTAATGTTGCTATTCAATTCATTTACGGAATGCAAATATCCTGAGACGCTGTGCAAATACTTATTAAACACAGCTATTTCACCAGTACATTCTTTAAGTTCTTTGAGAACTGTAACATTTGCCTGTGCTACGCGTTTAATGTCAATATCCTTGATTAGAGTAATCAACTCTATTTGTTCCCTAGACGACTCTTCAACTTTAGACAAGGCACCATCCAAACCCTCAATATTTGATTGGAAAGTTTGATTGAAGGTCATAAGATTTTGCTGTAATAGATACAAAGCATTTACTGCATTTCCAGACAGAACAGGTAACAACTCTGTCTGTAACCACGAGTAGAATCTGTTCTTATCAGCTTCTACCTTGGATGTAGCACTTTTAGCTGACCAAGAAATTAGAGTTGTACAGCAAATACCCACTAAACTTGCGGCCATAGCAATTGCGACACAAGTCATCAATGAGGTGATGTTGTCCATAAGTGATTCGCTTGATAAACCTCCACTTACGGCAATAAAGCCAATACCGACAATGATACCGACCATTGTGCCCATCAAACCGAGGTATAGCGGTATCGGCTGTTGTATATTGATTTCTTCTTCCTCTGCATCACAGTAACGCTCTACGACATCCTTCATTAAATAAAAATCGCTCGCTGCTCCTCTGTTTTTTTGAAGGTACATATTCAAGGCGTCCCTAATCTCCTTAAGTGTTTCATTATCTGTATTGATATTTAACTGAGAAACACTTATGGTATCAATATCTTCAACATAGACATCATCATCATCGCTACAACTCTCTGTCTGAATTTCTTTCTCAACGATAGAGTACGATGATGTACTATTGGGGAATATTGATTTATAGGTCGCTATCTTCTTTTTAGTGTTCCTGTATATGTATATCTGTGCAACTATAATTGCTATAATTACAAGAACCACTAGAATATAATGAAGTTCCATTGTTTACTTTATTTCAACTGTTATAGGTTTAATGACTTTCCACTCTTCTCCGATACGTTCTGCAGTTCCTGTTGTCTTAATGAGTACCTGAGTGGGATCATTTGATGAGCGAGTAACAGAACAAATAGGTTCGAGATACTGACTATCAAATTTTAGGATACGTTGTTTTACTTCCTCTTGCTCAATACATATACTTACCTCGGCTGTATATGCGTTAGCTTCTGACATAGTAAGTCTATAAATTGACTTTCCTTTTTGATATGTATCTTGAATGCTTGAAAGAATCATTGAATTAGACTCTTTTGCATAAATTTGATATACAGGTTTAGCTGTAGTAGCCGGCTCCATCTTTATATTTTCTGTCACACTTTGAGTAGGAGCTGTTGCTAATGCAATATATTGCTGTAAAATATCCTTAAATTTTTTACTTGCCAAATATGCTTCTATAGCTCGATCAATTGTTGCCTGAGACGGGGCACTGGTTTGCGGTCGATAAGACGAACTTTGTCCTCCTGCGATTCTGCGAATCTCATTACGGATATAGTCGTTTGTATTGATTTCCTCTGTAATTATGTCTTTTACTTTATTTACATTTGTTCTAGGCCTTTTTCTATATGCAAAAAACGCCAAAACTATACCCAAAATTCCAATAGCAATTCCTATAAAACTAATTGCTTTAGCTTTCGTTATATTATCCTCGATTCCTGAAATTTTTCCACTCAACTCCTTTTTTGTTTCCTCTGCTTTTGCATTAAATGACTTTTCAACTGCAGTGAATTGGTTTGTTAATGTTGAGTCTGCCCTATTAATCACAGATGCTACAGCATTGTCAATTTCTTTCTTGGCACGATCTATTTCCTGGTCAGTATATTGACTAATATTTTCTTGTGCAGTTTGCTGAGCCTTCTTTATGGCCTCATTATCATTTTCACCATTATTAGGCAATAATGAGCAACTAGCAAGCGTTATTACTGACAATAAAATTATAATCTTCTTCATTTGTTTTACATTTGATAAATGTTACGTACTACAGCGTTGATAATACCAACTAACGGGTAGAAGAATAATGTTTCTTCCAAATTGTCATCTGCACCATCTTGTGCTATCTCACTCTTCTTGATTGCTAGACCATTCTCAAGATATGTTCTAATATCTCTATAACATAAGTCCTTGACTTTATTCATAATAGAACGATCTACATCGAAATTGTCATAGAATGAGAATTTCTTATCAAGTTTGAAGGTAAATTCTATATATTCCTTAATTACGTCTACAACAGAATCCAAATCCGCTTCTGTCACATCATTATAAGTCATGTGTACATCTGCAAATTTCTCATTATCTGTACCAATAAGGATTGTTTTCATGTCTTTAATTTCCCCATAATCCTGAGATTGGAATGGAGTTAAAATGATACCTCCCTTACAAGTAGACTCTTTTGAATTTGCAGGACGGATAATATCTAGTCCATCTATTGAATAAGACTGAGCATAGATTTCCTCAAATATGATTTTAGTAAGTCTTACTAGCGTTGCGTCATTGGTGCTCAAAATGTTAAGCACTTTTGAACCATTACCACTGAAAGTCATATGACGAGGCATATCAAAGCCTTTAGCTTTCATCAATTTTGCAATATGATATACTATTGCTACATAGAACAATATTACAACATATTTACCTCTGTTATCATCTGCAAGCATCTTTGCAAAATTGATTTCCACCTTTTCCTTTTTGATCTCTTTATTGGATGCCAATGAGAACAAGAACGCAATAACATCAGTTGATACACGTTTATCAAGTACAGACTTCAATACGGCCTTTAGGCCTCTTAAATTGTTGGTCTCTAACTGATTCGTGATTATATCTTTATACTTATTTACGAAACCGTTTGAATCAGAATCGTATGAGTATCCGTCTCCAAAAATCGTATTAGCTGCAAAACGGAAAGATGTTAGGTATTTTGGTTCGCCCTTGTCAACTATCAAAACATCTGTAGTACCACCACCTATATCGACAGATACAACAGTAGAGGTTGCACCTTTCTTGGCTTTATGATAATAATATGGCGCAACAGATTCTGACGCTGCAATAATATTTGAAATAGGAGCACCAAATAAAGTTGCAAAAGTATTTTCCCATTCAGCTTTAAATTTATTAAAGCGGTTCTGTGTCATACTTGCAGGATAGAACCATACGATTTCTGTTTTACTTAAATCTCCATTATTAAGAAGTACCTTTGTTCTTAGCATCAACAAAATACTTTCAATATATTTTGAAGCTCTCTTTTTATCTTCAGTATTTGTTGACCATTTCAAGTCTGTATGTAATACATTGTACGGCAATGACAAACTCTTTTCATAAGTATAAGGGATGTTAACATTTGCCATTGCTAAAACAGCCTTATCCCAGTTTGTATTGTTACTCTCAGATATAACCGTACGCATTGGATATCCATACAAACTCTCTCCGCCAATTGTTGCCGGAATAAAGTCTGAGTTGAACACATCATTGATCATATAGTCATCTGTGATGTGCAACTTTTGAATCTGCATATCCTTCTCTGTAATATCAAAAGGATTAGAAGAAGTTGAACCATCAACACTATATTCAATATGCGTATTTGTTGTACCGAAATCTATAGCAAAACGGAATTTGTGACTTCCATTGCGAGCTGTAAATTTAGGTATAATAACACCATGAATACCACTCTCATTATCATTAGATAAGGTTATATACTGATATTCAGACTCTAGTGCATAAGTAATGTAGTCAATGTAACTCGTATCAAATCTTGAATTGTCTGCATTCCTATTTCTTCTAACTACACCTTCAACAGACACTTCTTTGTTTGAGTAATCATAGAATGATAACGAATATGCACTGTCTGGATTATCTACTGAATCACGATCTAAGAATGCAACTTTGTAGTATGGTTTGACACCATCTGCATACTTAATGCTAGGATACAATCCAAGAGTAAACTCTTTCTCAATAATGGCACCCTTGTTGGCGGTTGCCTCAGCCTTACCATCTTTATAATAGATTCGTTCATACTGGATATATCCGCCATCTTTTATCGGGATGCGTAATACTACCTTTACAGCCTCACCATTCAAACGAACAACTTCAATACGATTTTTTCCACATACTTTTTCCGTAAGATCTTTGGTTGTGAAGTAGTTAAAGTATGTTCTCTTTAACGGAAGTATGTAGCTGAACTTTGAATCTGGATTTTCATCATTTCCATTAAAGAAAGCCTCTGAATTAAACTTATAAGGAACCTTAACGATTGTATCTTCTAAGAAGTCTCCAACTGTAACATATGGATACTTTGAACCATCATCCGGTAAAGTGCGGTCATCAATAGGTCTTGCGTCGTAATATGGAACGTACGTATTCTTATCCCATTTGGCGACAACATAATGTGTGGGCTCTGTATACATTTCTACTGGCAAAGCAAGAGGCACATTGCCATTTCTAAGCGAATCTGATACTTTCATCTCAAATCCACTCGAAATATTTGTTACTGTGCGTTTCCTGCGAAGTTTCTCATCAAGTACCATAACATACTGTTGAGCTGTAGGAACAACAGGTATATCATCATAATTGCCTCGATAATATGTTTCGTCAACAATATTCTGACGCAATTCATTTCGTTGCTCATCAGTCAGCATTCTGAAACATTTCTCAAGATATAAATCAACCTCGGGGAACACTCTTGCAAAATCTTTTCTGCTCTTCTTTAGTCCCCACCAATATTTTATATACTCAAAATCCCTTTTGTAAAGAGGTTTATACTCCGTGTCAAATGGGCAATCATTACCGAACTTTATTTTCTTTCCAACATATTGCAAATCATTCGCAGAAGTAAAGAAAATGGTTGCAGGAGAAGTAGCACCAATGATATTCATTACGCCTGGTGCCGACGGGTCTATATAATTAAGCAGATATATACAATCCATCTGATCAAAATTGTACTCATCACAATCCTGTTCTAGATATGTTTTGTAAGTTTTACCCAAACGAGTGTGCTCTTCGTAATCAGAATCAGAAAGCTCTGCCAAACAATTCTTCTTATCCCACACGATGATTTCTATCTTATCACGATACTTCTCTATATTGAAGAAAATTTGGCCAACATCTAGACAGTCAGATACTAGTTTATGGTATGCTGTCTTGCCTCCAAGCGAACCTTCCGCAACAATCTTAAAAGCGCGCTTCACCAAATCCATTCTAGCGAAAGGAGAAGGAATTGATGTAATTTCATGCTTATCATTTGCACCTATAGGATCTGCGATAGAGTCAATCGCTTTAGTTCCTATCTTTACGGAAGTGTCCCAATTGCCGATTGTGTCGGCAGCTCCTTTATGTAGTCTTAAAACCTTAGCCATATCACTTAAAACTTATATTTCTTACCAACTAACAATTTTGTAACATTGTAAAATAACTCCGTGAACTTATGTGGGAGTGTAAAGTTCTTGGATAGTGATGAGTGCTCTTCATTAAGAGCCGCATCAAATAAATCATATCCTGACTTATTGAATGCCCATAAAGCTTTAATAGATCCAGGTTTTACACCATCTACAATTGAATACAAGTCAGAAGATTTTACAGAAAGTTTGAATGGCTTAAATGCTCTATCATTATCAGACATCTCTTCTAGCCACTCAATGTAAGAGTTTACGAATTTCTGAATATTATTAATGAAAGAGGATTTTAAGAACGCATCATCAAACTTATTATCTCTTGCCCATTGAAGAGAGGTTGCGCCTCTCAAGTGCTCATTCACATACTTAGCAAATAACACAAACTGTGTCATAGGTGTACACAGATAGTCCCTCGTCGATTGAGTGAGATTGCTGAAAAGAACTTCTTGAACATCCTTTTCAATACCAAACTCCCTAAAATCAGGATTCGGAGCATAAATTTTACCGTTCGAGTTCTCTTCGCAAACAAGTATTGGATCATCATTCTGAATACTTGCAAAGTCTACAATAGACATTGCTGCTGCTAATTCAACAATATGAGCGTTGTTACGTTGCTCTGTTCCTCCTTCTTCATTCTCATATTGTTTAGTTCTTTCATCTCCAATATAATAAAGGACATTCACAGATGATTCGTCGCCATTCACATTGCGCTCATAATATTGTAATGCAGCCTTAGTTTTCCCTATAAAGGTAGATGAGTTAATTGTGCTTTCCTCATCTGTTTTAACCGCAAAATAAGGCAGCACGGTAATAGCGCCTATTGGAGCATGTTGTATTGCATCGTTATTAGACACCTTCGCATCTAATCCTCTGAGATTTTTCAGTAGTAAAGGGAATCCACTTGCCCCTGTTCCGCCGAAGATCGAACTAATGATAAAAATTCTATCTCCAGGCTTGAAGGCATCTGCAAAATCTATAAAATCTTGAGAATCTGTGAACTGATTGAGTACGACGCTTCCTATATTAGGATTTCCTTTGAATCCAACTTCCATATCAGACTCTAGATTTGCTTCAGAGAATAACATAGATGCTAATGCTCTATTCTCCTTAGACATAGTGCTGAATTCAATAAATTCCCTAAACTTCTTATTTTTAGTATCCTTTAAGGCAAGTCTATGATCATTCACAACATTTTCAATAGGGACCTCAAAGAATCTATTTTTTGTAGCATCATTAAATGCTAATTGGCTACGAATTGCTACATATGCCTTGATTTGCTCAATTGTTCTTGTAACATCTGCATTTGCAAAATCTGGGTCTACAATGATTGGAACAATTGCACTGGCATCAATCTTTACGCCTGAGGCGGCAAGCATAACCAATGATTTAATGACACGAGAGCCTGTGCCACCTATACCGAATATATATAATTTTCCGTTCATACTAAACATTAATTAAAAAGTTACAAAAAAGGCACATGCTTTGCGCCTGAACTCCACCATTTCAACATAAAACTTAAAAGAACGAAGGCAATCATTGCAACGAACATATTTGCAATACCAAATCCCCAACAATTAGACTCGCCAATGAGTATAGAAATAATATTACCATCAGCGTCCCTCTGATACATTAAGGTATCATGAATGTATCCATTTACATATTTAGACATCACAATGCCATAGCCAACAAACAAGGCTATTACAGCATTAATGCCCAACGTAATCAACCAGCTCCACCACTTGCAAAGTCTCGGATGATTAATAATGTAATAGAAAACCACTACTAGAACAAGTGAACCAACTAATGTGATTAATCCCACCAAGTTATAGATATTTGGATTAGTGTAGGCCTCTGTTCCGGGATCATATCCCCACAAATAATAACTTAAATCTTGTCCATAAAAAGACTGAAACCAACAATAAATCTGTCCGAGTAAGTTTTCCATATTATTTAATATTAATTGTTATACTTCCATATTGTCCATCAGATGCATACGCATCATATACGCCGCCAAGTAGATAACTCAAACCATATGTTTTTTCCATTGCACCTGGTGCGTTGATATCCAATCCGCTCTCATCAGTACAGTCATTAATCCATTGGGGCAAGGTGTTTTTAAGTGTTATTTTAACAGTTCCCTTGCTCAATACAGGTTGCAACAAGTTAAGTTTGATTGTGTGTGTATATAAATCTTGTCTAGGACCTGAATATTTGGTAATTTCAAGCCCATATGCTTTATTTGAAACCACATAATTGTCTGGGTTCATCAAATACTCATCAGGAAGTAGAATATTAGAGAAATTAACGGATATTCCAACCTGAAAACGACTATTGCCACCTCTGCCGTCTGTTTTAGCGTTTTTAATCGCATATTGTTCAGATTTGGCTATTTCATATTTACCATTACCTGGCTGAGGTAATGAGATATTGTACAGTATAGCCGTTAAAGGTCTAGAAATCATAAAAATATTCTGCACCCCTTTGCCTTTTATTTGATTTAGTTCCACTTTTTTGAGAATAGTATTGAGGAAACTTTTATCGCCCATCAACCACATAAAGAAAGGTCGGTCATTATTAATAGGCTGTCTATCATCGAATTTATTGTAATATATGCCATTAAACTGAGATGTTAAACGCATAACCACAATGGAAAAATTAGGATTCTTAGCCAGTTTCTCTACGATATGATTCTTTATGCCTATCTGTTGTGCTACAATATACTCATCAGCATTATCTTTGGCCTTATATTTTTTCCCTGGCGAGAAAATGCAATCTGAGACAAAAATAGAGACTTCATCATCGTCTGTTTGAGATATAATTGTATCAAGAATATTAGACATGTCAGACGTACCTCTTTTACCGCCTTTCATTTTAAAATCAGCAGGCTCCAAGGCCTCTATAAACTCTCTGATATCTGGTTTTTGCTGTAAGACTTCACTATTTATGTAATTCAGAACCAATATATTCTTGGTTGCTAATGAGTCTATTCGAGTTCCTAAATCTGCATGCTGTACATCAGATAAGTAACTATAAACAGCATTTTCAAAGTCTGTTGCGCCCTTAACATAGCCATCCATACTACCAGAATTTTCAACAAATACTTTGATTTTTGGTGCTGGTAATTTCACTTCAGTCTGTGAACTTTCATTTCCCAACTTTTGGTTAGGTCCAGTGGGAGGACCTCCACAACTAGCTAAACTTAGGGTACAAGCCGCAGATAAAATCAAGCGCTTCATATTTTAATTTTTTGATTCGTTTATTTGTAATAGTTCCACGAAAGAACTATAATCGTAATGTAAGACCTTGATTAAAAATGTAATGCAAAATAAATAACTGATATTTTCATAACATTTTTAATCACAGTCTGCTGATTTATAAAAAATACAAACCATACAAACATCCATCTTTTATCTTTATAAAATAACAAAAATTTCATAATCCGTTGAATATAAATTTATTTGGTGTCATCATTTAATTCTTTGAAGAGGAAAAAATAATCGCCTGTTTCTACCTTTCTTTGAACATTTTTTAGTAATTTTGCAAACGAGTCATAGTTCTTTCGTGGAACTACTCCAATAATGACCTAATAAGTCCTTGATTGGCATCATCTATCACCGAGTTTTCCAACATTGTTAGATAAATCTGCGTTGTCTGTTCAGAGGTGTGTCCCATACCAGCACTGATGACAGAAATAGGTACATTGTGGTTTCTTGCAGCAGTGGCCCAACTGTGGCGTGAGGTGTATGATGTCAATTTGCAACCAGCAGGCAACATCTTTGATAATCGTCTCAATTGTCTATTATGGTTGTTGATTGCGACTTGATATTCTTCGTATGCTGGTTTTGTTTCCGTTGAGGTCAATATTGGGAAAACATAAGGAGATAATGCCGATGAGTATCGGTCAATTATTCGTTGTATACTTGGCTCTATCCTTACACTCAACAATTGTCCTGTCTTTCGGCGGGCATAGCATATCACTCCGTTTTGGATATTCTCTCTTTTCAGATAGGCAATATCTACGAATGCCATTCCACGGGTACAATAACTGAAAATGAATATATCCCTTGCAAGGGCGAGTGGCGTTCCTTCTGCCAAATTGAGTTTATACAACTGTGATATTACTGATTCCGATACAGCACGCTTGCGAGTACGATCAATGCCCGTATAAACCTCTGTAAATGGGTGTGATTGTTCAACGAGTTTTTGTCTAACTGCTTTATTGTAAACAGCACGCATTATACGCATATAAAATGAAATAGAGTTCCGTACCATTCCTCGTTGTACGAGAAAGGCATTATAGTCTGCAATAACTTGTTCCGTCATTGCCGAAAATGGCAGATTGACTCCGCCAAGAAACTTGACGAAGTTCTTCATCGTTTTCTCATAGTTCAGAGCCGTCCCCAAGCGGTTTGCATTACGCATCAATCGTATTTGATTCTGCATAAAGTCTAAGACTAGTACATGACATTCCGGAGACTTAAAGCGTTTTACAATATCGCCAACAGAATAAGTTACTCCGCTATTATTCAAATCTTTGACAATTCGTTTCAATAGCGCAATATCACTATCTATACGATTCTGAATAATGTTCTTGTCAGCAACACTTACAACAACCTGTTCACCTATTGTATCCCATTCGTCAGGCTGCAATCGGATATTAGTTGTTATCTGTTGTGTTGCTCTACGATGAGTCACTTGATAATATATAGTTCCTGCACGCTCCACGACTGATGAGGGGCGTAGTTTTACTTTAATTGTTGCCATAAGCGTGATAAATAATTTGAAATGATACAATAAGAGCCTTCACTCAATTGCCTAAGGGAAAGCTCTTTAAATAACGGCTACGGGATATACAGCAATTGAAACTCTCTTTTTACTGTAATTCTAATATGTGCCACCTCTTTAATTCCTCGATTTAAGGTTACCCTTTGGCTGCCCTTGCTTCATCTTTATGAACTTGGCTTTGCTCTCCTGTTCCTTTGCAGCTTGCTCTTTTAGCCTTGCCTGTTCGGCAAGCGTGGCTTGTCTCCGGACAGCATCCTCGTATGCCTCCACGTCCTCGCGCATCTGTTCAATTCCGGCCTCGTCACGGTTCAGTTCAAAGAGATTTTCAAGTTCCCCGATCTGCCCGGGCGAAGCTTCGCCTTTCATCTTGATATAGCGGTATTTCAAGTCATTGTCTGAGCAGTCGTAGTCAAGCTGCTTCCCGAGACAGAAAGCCACAGATACAACTATCGAGTACGTTACCAGTATGATCAGGGTCCAGAATATATAAGGTGTATCTATGCTGATGCTGTGTCTGTGACAGACAACATCGGGTTCTTCCATCCTGTTTCTGACGGAAGTGGAAAGCGATTCCATCTTCTCCGATATATGCAGGATGGTGTCTTTCTCTGTTTGGGCGAACCGTTCCAGGAACTCGTTCTGATTCTTGTGGTACGCCTGCTGTTCGCTTTTCAATACAGACAGGGTTTCCATGAACTTGTCCGGCATGGAGTTTCTTTTCTGTAGATTGGCTGTATCGCCCTTGATCATGACAAGAGCCTCCAGCACACGTTTGAAGCCTGTCTTTAAGGCATTCAGTTCCTGTATGACCTCTTTGTCCGCTTCGGCATCACCGCCCGCCGATTGAGGCATGGACAGACCGTTTATCTTGTTCTCGATTCTCTCCAGGCATCCGTAGATGCTTTCCATAAACTCTTCCTGTTTCATAAATTCATTGATTTTAACGTTTTACACTTTAATGATTGATTGTTTGGGGCAGACTTATAATCCAAGCCCTTTCCGTTTTTTTTTCTTCTTGCGCTTGCGCAGCAGTTCGTCATACGGGATCTGTTCTTCCGGAACAGACTCGCCAAAAGAAGAAAACAACCCCAGTCCGTTGCTTTCAATAAATGCCATATTGGATGGTTCCTGTTCCTTCCGGTTGCGGTTTGACGGAGCTTGATTTTGCTTTTTAACCTCTAAATCCACTCCGGTATCCGGACTGTTTCCGCCCAGAATGGCATTCAGTTTTGCAAAGCTGAACTCCCTGCTGATTTGCGAGCCTTTGAAGGTCAGGCCGTCTTTGGTAAGGCGTATGCCTTGAATGTCACCGGCGGATTTCATTTTGCCGCCTCTTCCGACAAATTCCAGTTTTATACCCTGCAAGGCCAGACCGACCACAAGTTCTTTCCATGTCCTGGCGCGTTTCAACGCTTGCTTCACGGCATGATAAATCTCGTATTTAATGCGTTCCGAATCATGCAGTTTCGTTACATTGGTTTTGCCTTTATCCTCCGCATAGGTCAGTCCGTACTTGTCTTTAAGTCTTTTGGTGGCAATCTCATTACGCTTGTAATCGCCCTGTGAGGAGATTACTTTACCATCATAACCGATGCGGTTATAGACCAGATGGCAATGCGGATTGTCGGTATGGTGATGCCTTACCAGTATGAACTGGGTGTTCCTGATGCCCATCAGATCCATGTATTCCATCGCTATCTTAGTCATGAATTCATTGCTCAATACCGGCTTGTCTTCCGGTTTGAAGCTTAACGCGATGTGTCCGACGGGCTGTTTTATCTTCGGATTAAGCAGGCACTGGCAGTTGAAACTGTCCGCTATTTCACGGTTATTGCCCAGCAATACGCCATCGGAACCGATTATCTCGGCATTGTCCTTTCCCATCACGTAGCGGATGCAACCGCCAAAGGATTTGCCTTTCTTGATTTTGCCTATCATGTATTTCTCCTTTCCACTTTTTTATATTCGTTCATGATCACTTTCAGCTTTTCGAGCAGTTCCATGACGGCATTCCTTGTCCGGTAGAATCCTGTCTGGTGGGACAGCCTGGCAAGCTGGTTCAGGTTGTTCGCCATTCCCACAAGATTGCGTATGACGGCTGCTTCCTCCGTCGAATGCCTGGCCACAATCCTTGCTTCGAATGCGGCTTCCCGGATGAACTCCGCCAATGTGCGGTTCGCCTGTCTGCTGCGGTGCAGCAACCGCTCGTAATCAATCCTGGAGAACTTTACCGTCACGGATTTGGAAAGCTTGCGGATACCACTTGCTTTCGGTCTGCCTCTGGGTCTGGTTTTATCCTTGTCACTCATATTACTTGGTTTACTGTGATTGGTCATTTTACTGTGATGATATGTCCTGCAATCTGCGACCGTTGGGAGCGGATTGCCTCCGCGACTCCGGGAGTGGAGCGAGGTTTTCGGGATGCCCGAAAGATAACCTCGCTAACTCCCGAAACTGATGTTCCGTCCGTTGACCGCCTCTGGCGGGTTCTGAATGCTGGAATGCCATCATTCCATGATGCGGATGGATTTTGCACCGGGTGTCTTTTACAGTTTGCGCCACCGCTCGAAGTCTTCCGAATAGATTTCAAGATGCTGCCGGGCGATATTTTCCAGCAGTCCTGAAACGCTCATCCTCCGGCTTCCGAGCTTGCGGACATACTCGTCCAGCCTGTCCCTTACCTCGCAGCTCACGAATACGGGCTTGCGGTCTTCTATTCTGGGAACCTGTAGGAATGTGCTGCGGTACTCTTCCAGTGACAGCCTGCGTTGCCTGCCACTAATCCGGCACTTGGATGCAGGAGCGGAACCATCTTTCTCTGCCGGCTCCTGGATCCCGGATTGTTCCGTGACTGTTGGCAGGATTTCATTCCCGGCATGCTCAGTAACCTCTCCTGCACTTTCAGGGTTTTCACACTCAGGAAGGAGCTGTGACATTTCCATACCTGTCATAGCTTCCCACCGCTCTTTGTCAAAGCTTTTTCTTGTAGCCATAATCTTTGAATTTTAATAAGTCAATACAGTGGTCTTGGTATGTACCTTGACCGGTTATCGGCAGCAAAGAAAGTATGTATAGTGCACTGTGTCAAGCAAATGGAGTGAGTGTGGCAATTATGACCGGTTCTGCATTATATGCACCGGACAAACGGTGGCGACTGCTGTGATTTGCCACACCCGCACGGGCGTCCATGGAATCTGGCAATGATTTCATGGCAGTATGGAGACTGAATCCAACGGACACTTTACCGGATATAGGATAACCCGTTGCAATCGTACCGGTATACTTGCTACAGTCAGTTCAGGCAGTAATAATCACATGGCGGCTTTGCTCAGTCGGGTCATACTGTCCACCGGCCATGCAACATGATGACAGATGATGAAACAGACCGTCAGCCGTCTGCAAATCCATTGCAGTGTGATTATTACTGCTTTAATTTGTACCGGGAACAGGAAATTGCTGCAGCCATGCCACTTGTTCCCTCCTGTCAGATGTATCGGATAAGGCAGTAAGCCGGCTTTGCCTTGGCGGTACAAGATGGAAACAGTATCAAATGGAAATAAACAATGAGATTATGGAAATAGTAAGTTTTGAAAAAAGAACCTTTGAGGAGATAGCTGCCAAGTTGGATTACTTCGTGCAGCGGATGGATGACCTCTGCCGACAGCACGGGGAGAAGAAGGCAGAACGATGGATGGACAGCCATGCCGTCTGCCGGAAACTGCGTATCAGCCCGAGGACATTGCAGACCCTCCGTGACAACGGCACACTCGCCTTTACCAAGATTGGCAACCGCACCTACTACCGTCTGGAAGACGTGGAACGGGTCATTGTGGATGTGGAAGAGAGACGGAAAGAGGCGAAATGGAAAGGCAAAAGCATTTAGCAGTTGAAGTATCAATTAAAGACAAACCGTATGAGTAGTGAAATCAGAGAAAAAGACCATGAGTGGGTATGTAAATTCCACTCGAATTTCGACCGGCTTCTGGCTTCGTTCGAAAAGTTGTTCAGCCAACGCCGACCTCCCGTATATGGCGATGAGCTGCTGACTGACAAGGAGGTGTCGCACCTGCTTAAAGTGAGCCGCAGGACATTGCAGGATTACCGAAGCAACGGCATACTGCCCTATATTCAGGTGGGCGGCAAGATTCTGTACAGGGCTTCAGACATAGAGCGTACCCTGATGGACGGCTATAGGGAGGCATACCGTTCAAGGAAATGAAAATCCATCCCGTTCCTTCTGCCTGTGGCCGCATGAAAAAAGGGACACCCGGAGGTCGGTTCTTCTTCCTTCCTCCGGATGCCCCTTGCTGTTTCTTTCAGGTGTCGGGCTTATTTCGTACCGGTGGTCCTTACACTTACCCCTTTCGGTATCGGGTTGTCAAGTATTATCCGGTAGCATAGTCTGCCGTCCACATTCACCGGCTCTTTCGCCACCATGAAACCGGCGCATTTCTCGA
>OOCI01001052.1_pt1 | contig 21992 bp, 10 predicted proteins | sample 1671761 | NCBI WGS metagenome assembly OOCI01 (sample SAMN06348190, study PRJEB24527) | human gut metagenome | biome: human gut; feature: ankylosing spondylitis patient; material: feces | host: Homo sapiens | place: China | collected 2015-10
TCAATCTTTTATCAAACTTCTGATAAGAATCAGCAGTACCAAAATAAGCCGAATTTGGATCTACAACAAGTTTGGCATTTGTATCAACAACTTTCAACACCAATCCATTTGCAGAAATAATAGCAGGCACATTACCAGCTGTATAATCGGTATCGAACGACAACGTCTGTGCGTTCACACTTGCTGCCATTGCGACAGCGGCAATAAGAGTAAAGAATTTCTTCATAATCGTTTGTTTTTAGTTTGTTTTGTTTGTTTTATGTTTTAGAAATTAGTCTTTGATATGACTACGATGCAAAAGTACAACTTAATCGTAAAAAATGCAAGACAAAAATGCAAGAATTCATCGTAAACGTTTACGTGAGTTTAATTAGATTAAGGAGGAACAACTATCAAGATTTTGCATTACCTTTGTACCCAAGTCAAAGCTGCACTCGGCAATTTTGAAAGCAAACTTTCATTGCGCTCGTTTGCACAGACTTTGTACCCAAGTCAAAAGCAGTACCCTTAACTCCTAATCTTATTTACTGGAAACAATATAAATATGTATATATAACCTAAAAAAGTAACAAACAAATGAACAGAAATCTACTAAGATTCGGACTACTATGCTTAGTCCTACTCGTTTCAGTCGTTACAAAGGCAAGTGACATTACCCTCACTTATTCTTTGGGAACGACGACAGCAGAAGGAACACTCCCTGCAAACGCGACGGTAGAAGTGGGAAGCAGTTATACTCTTCCTGTCAATACCACTCTTTACGTTGCTGGCAGCACTTTGACAGGCTGGACAGATGGCACCAACACCTACAAGCCTGGTGAAACCATCACTGCTCCAAGCGCAAGTGCTACACTGACCCCAGTATTCACTGCCAACACCAAGTCGCTTGCCGACCGCACAGAGGCAACATCCCTCACCTACTATTTTGGACACAAGAATGGTGCCCAGGATATCAACTATCAAGGAAAGAAAGGCATTTTGGTAACCCAGGCGACTGTCGATGGTGAAACCATTGATGTAAAGATTGACCTCGACGGAACACCAAGCGGAGCAAAGTTCAACAATGCAGGTCGTGCAGACGAATGGGCACAGATGAATGCAAACGGCATCATCACCGTTCCTTCTTGCAAGGGCGCAACCATCGAAATGGCTGCATTCAACAACATCACAACGACAACAATTGATGGACAGGCAGAATATACTTCAGGTAAAGTCATCAGCCAGACCATTGCATCAAGTGCTGAAACTGTAGACATCGTCATTGGCGATGGTTCATACTATAGCTATTTGAAGATCACTCTTCCTGTCATTGCAAGCAAACCTGCTGGCAAGACTTTCAACAATGAGGCTGCCAGCGTCGTATTTGCTATGAACGACCTCAGTAATGCAAGTGCCAACACAACAGCTCCTACTGATGCTTTCAGCACCATTGCATTTGATTACGGAGCAAACTTATCTTTGAAAGGAATTCTCGAAATTACCAAGGCGAATGGTACCGCATCAGGTATCAAAGGTCTCAAGATTGGTAATAACACAGGAAAGAAGGAAACAGAAATCAACTGGTTTGTTCGTCCTGCAGCAGGACTTACTTTCACCCCAACCAAGGTGAGCGGTTATGTAAACCGCTGTGGTACAGATGTTGAAAACGGAATCGTTATCAGCGCCCATAAGGCTAACGGAGAAGTGGTAGCACTGGGCACCTATACCGCATGGCGCCAAGGAAAGGCTACATCAAAACAACCATATGATAACACCGCTATCCATCAGTTTGAAATCACACTGACAGCAGAGCAGCAGGCAGCCTTGGCTGGTACAGATGGCTTCTATCTGACATCTACTATCGGTGTAGCTTCTAACAAGCAGGCTGTTTTCGGTCCTGTTACTATCGAAGGCACCGTCAACGGAACACTCGTTGCAGTAAACAAATACAAACTCTCTGCCGTTACCAACCCTGAAGGCATCGCAGACATTACCGTCTATCCTAAGTCTGACGAATATCAGGAGAACGAAGAAGTAACACTGACTGCAGCCGATAAGTTCGGATATAATTTTGTCAACTGGACTGACAAGAATGGCACAGTGCTTTCTACTGAGAGCAAATTCAAATACACCGTGACAGAAGACCAGACTCTCACTGCCAACTACAAGAAGGTAAAGACCTATGCGCTCGACGTAAATGTAGAAGGTGGTGCCAAGGACTATATGGTGACTCTCTCTCCTGCCCCAGAGATGGTAGATGGCAAGAAGATGTATGAAGAAGGTACAGAGGTAACTCTTACCGCAACAGGAAACGACATCATCGACTTCAACAACTGGAGCAATGGTGAGACAACAGCAGAAATCAAGACGACGATGAATGCACACCAGACTTTCACTGCCACATTCTCGGCCAAGGACTACATCGTGGCATGGGACTTCTATCAGGAAGGCAAGGAAGGTCGCACTGCCGACTTTGCTGCAGCCGACAATGACGCTGTACAGCTCGTACTCCGTGATGCAGAAGGCAACTCATACGGCTGGCTCGACAAGAGCAACACGGCTGGTGGTTACGAAGGCAAGAATGCAGCTGTCAACTGGACCAAGACTACAACAAAGGCTCTGGGTGAAACCTACTGGCAGACCAAGTTCAACGCCACAGCATTCACCGACATCAAGGTAAAGAGCAGCATGCTCTACAACTATAATGCTTACGAGACCTACAATGTAGAGTACTCTCTTGATGGCGAGAAATGGACCAAGGTTGGCGCCATCACGATGCCAGGAGCCAAGGCTTGGACTGTAGGTGAGTTCACTCTCCCTGCCGATGCCAACAACCAGGCTGCTGTATTTGTTCGCTGGATTGCCGACAAGAATTCATCTGTCAAGGGAACAACAGGTACCAACGACGGTATCGCTCTCGCTCAGATCTATATCACAGGTACAGCCAAGCTCTTCGATGACGGCACAGCTCCTGTACTCAAGAGCCAGGTACCTGCAGCAGGTGCAACCAATGCTTCAGCCAATGGTAAGATTGTATTGACCTTCGATGAGAAGGTGAAACTGACTGAAAACGCCAAGGCAACCCTCAATGGTCAGGAGTTGACCGGTACCGTATCTGGCAAGACCATCACCTTTGCTTACAAGGGTTTGAGCTACGCTACAGAATATACCTTTGCTCTCGCTGCAGGTTCAGTAGCCGACTTGACCGACAATGCCATCAAGAGCGACATTACCTTCAGCTTCACCACCAAGGAGAAGCCTGCAGTAGCAAAAGCTCTGTATGATTTCATCGTACCAACAGACGGTTCATTCACTGAAGCTCTCGCAACTGCAGCCAAGCGTGCTGATACCAGCAAGCGTTTCCGCATCTTCATCAAGCAGGGCGACTACAAGATTCCTGCCAACCCGAACAGCATGGTGACTGGTATTGATGGCAAGCAGTATCCAAGTGCTACCACCTATATGAATACACCTAATGTATCTATCATCGGTGAAAGCAATGAGAATACTTCAATTACCAATACCGTACCAGCAGTAGAAAGCAGCAATGGCTACAATATCGCCAACGTACTGGAAGGTATCGGACGTGGTGATGTATTGAGCTTGGAAAGCGGTGCAACAAACACCTACTTCCAGGACATCAAGATGTACAGCAGCATGGGCGACGGCAAGGGTCGTGACATCGTACTCAACGATAAGAGTAACAAGACTATCTGTAAGAACGTCAACCTCTGGGCTTATCAGGACACCTACGTATCCAACAACCAGAGAGGTCGCTTCTACTTCGAGGGTGGTATCCTGCGTGGCAACACCGACTACCTCTGCGGTAAGGGTGACGTATATTATAATAATGTAGATCTCCTGATGTGTGGCACCGGCTATCTCGCCGTTCCTTCACAGCCTACCAAGTATGGTTACATCTTCAAGGATTGTACCATCAAGGACGGATCAAGCACAGGTATCAACGGCAAGTACAAGCTCGGCCGTCCTTGGGGCAAAGGCACTCCTATCGCTCTCTTCATCGACACCAAGATGGAAGTGATTCCTACAGCAGCAGGTTGGGACGAGATGAGCGGTGGTTATCCTAAGCGATTTGCTGAATACAACTCTACCACAGCTACAGGCACTGCAGTAGACCTGAGCGGAAGAAAGCAGGTATACGATGCCTACGATGCAAAGGATGGAAACAACTATACCAACCGTCGCAACGAGACAGCAGAAAGTCCTGTCCTCACAGCAGAGGAAGCTGCATTCTACACCCTCGAGACCGTCATGGGCGGTGATGATGACTGGGATCCAACAGCTGCCACAGAGCAGGCTTCAGCTCCAACTAATGTGAAGATTGCTGGTAACAACCTAACCTGGGACAACAGCAACTATACTCTGCTCTGGGCAGTATGCAAGGACGGCAAGGTGTTTGACTTCACCGTTGAGCCTACCTACAACGTTGACGATGCTTCTGCTACATGGAGTGTCCGTGCAGCCAACGAGATGGGTGGTCTTGGCGAGGCTACCGTAGCAAGCACCAGCACCGGCATTGAGAACATCGCAACTTCTTCCGATGTTTTGAGCACCAAGTTCTACTCTGCCGACGGTGTTCAGGTAAGCAAGTTGCAGCGTGGCATCAACATCGTCGTAAAGACCATGACTGACGGCAGCAAGAAGACCAGCAAAGTGGTACTGAAGTAAAAGAAACTTACTGAATAAATAAAAAAGGTGCAATACCCGTTCGTGGGTGTTGCACCTTTTGTTTTTAATACGAAAAAAAATTTTTTACGCAAACATTGAAAACGTTTACGTAGATTTTAACACACCATATTTATTAAAAAACCAAAAAAGATAGTATCTTTGCAGCGAAGAAATATATTTTTTTACTAATCTAACCAAATAAATGTATGTCTGGTAATTTAAAACAAATTAGAATTGCGTTGGTTAGCATCATGCTGTTTTTTGCAGCAAGCCTATCTGCGCAAACCGTAAAGGGTACAGTTATCGACAATACGGGCGAGCCTGTTATCGGCGCCTCTGTCTTCGAGCAGGGTGTGCAGAGCAATGGCGTTGCTACCGATATTGATGGTAATTTCACCTTAACATTGAAAGGCAACAGTAAGAAACTGAAGATTTCATACATCGGTATGAAGACTCAGATTGTAAATGTTGCAGGTAAATCAACCGTTTCCGTTAAGCTCGAGGACGAGTCCAACAGCCTCAACGACGTTGTCGTTATCGGTTACGGTACAGTAAAGAAGAAGGACTTGACTGGTTCTGTGTCTTCCATTTCTTCTAAGGAAATCGCCAACGTTCCAGTTTCTAACGTCAGCGAGGCAATGACCGGTAAGTTGGCTGGTGTGAACATCACCACAACTGAAGGTTCACCTGATGCTGATGTGAAGATTCGTGTACGTGGTGGTGGTTCTCTGTCACAGGACAACTCTCCTCTTTACATTGTCGATGGCTTCCCTGTAAGCTCTATCAGCGACATCGCTCCCAGCGAAATTGCAACCATCGACGTTTTGAAGGATGCCTCTTCTACAGCTATTTATGGTGCCCGTGGTGCTAATGGTGTTATCATCATTACTACCAAGAGTGGTTCTGAAGGTAAGACTCAGGTAAACTTCAACGCATCTTACGGCTGGAAGAAGAACGCTAAGGAAATCGAAGTTCTCAATCCTTATGAATTCGTACTCTACCAGTACGAAACTGCAAGCGCCAGCAACAACCCATCAAACCTGGGTGGTAGCAACTATGGTAACTATGCAGACTATGACATCTGGAAATCAAGAGCAGGTCACAACTTCCAGGATGAGGTATTCGGCCGTACAGGTACACAGGCTATCTACAATGCCAACGTAAGTGGTGGTAGCAAGGACTTCAAGTACAATGTAAGCTATGCTCACAATCAGGAGAACAGCATCATGGAGAAGTCTGGCTACAACAAGGACAACATCGGTGCTAAGTTGCAGGCCAAGCTCAACAAGTGGCTTACATTCGACTTTAATGCTCGTATGGCATACCAGAAGATCAAGGGCCTTAGCGGTGGTGCTGACACCAATGACAGCAATGCTGCTAACTCAACCGTAGCACAGACCATCACCTTCGCTCCTATCCAGGAGTTGGTATCTGCTGATGAAGACGAGGAAAACTCATCTTCTTCCCGCCGCTCACCAATGGAGCGTCTGGATGGTACTTACAAATTGCAGACACGTTTCCAGCAGAACTACAATGCTGCTCTGACATGGAAACCATTCAAGCACTGGACAGCCAAGACCGAGTTTGGCTATGGCTGGAAATACTATGACACAGACCAGGCATGGATAGCTTTGGCTGTTAACAACTCTAAGTTTGGTCACAATGGTCGTCCTCAGGCTCAGTTCGTACGCGACACATACAAGTCATGGCGCAACGCCAACACTTTGACTTATGACAACAATAAGCTCTTCGGTGGCCGTGATCACCTGAACGTATTGATTGGTCATGAGTGGAGCTCTGATATGCAGACTACACGTACCAGCACATCAGTAGACTTCCCTGTAGATTTCACTATCGATCAGATTCTTTCTTTCACCAATACAGCAGAAAGCACTCTTGGCAACGAGGTTGACATCAAGGCTAAGGACAATATGCTTTCTTTCTTCGGTCGTATCAACTACACCTTGGCAGACAAGTACTTGATGACCTTCACTCTGCGTGAGGATGGTTCTTCTAAGTTTGGTAAGGGCAATCGTTGGGGCTTGTTCCCATCATTGGCTTTGGCTTGGCGTATGTCTGACGAGAAGTTTATGAAGGGTGCCGACAAGTGGCTCTCTAACTTGAAGCTTCGTCTCTCTTTGGGTACAGCAGGTAACAACCGCATCCCTTCTGGTATGCTTTCTCCTACTTATGGCGTGGCTGATGCTGCTGGCAAGCACCCAGGCTTCAATGAGGTGAACACTGGTATGCTTGAGTCTTATAAGGCTAACGGCAAGACCGTTCTCTACAATCCTAACTTGAAGTGGGAAACCACTACAACCCGTAACTTCGGTATCGACTACGGTTTCCTCCGTGGCCGCATCTACGGTACTTTGGACTTCTATTGGAATACAACCAAGAACTTGTTGATGCTTCAGACTTTGCCTTCAGCAACAGGTTATGAGCGTCAGTATCAGAACGTAGGTACTACCTCTAACAAGGGTATTGAGTGGGCACTGAATGCTGCTATCATAGACAGCAAGAAGTTTAACCTCAACTTCAACTTCAACATCTCTTACAACAAGAACAAGATTGACAAGTTGGAAGGTGGCGAGCACTTTGAGACATCAAGCTGGGGTGGTACCAAGGTAACCAAGGGTAATGGTGACTTCCTGCTCGAGGAAGGTGGCCGCTTAGGTGAGCTTTGGGGCTACAAGCAGCAAGGTTTCTATACCGTATTCGACCCTGCAACAGGCACAGGCGACCTTATCTATGATGGTGCCAAGTGGCGCTTGGCTACAGAGGCTGACGGTCATGTAGGTGGTGACGTAAATAACAAATCTTACTCTAAGTTTGGTGGTTCTCTCTATCCTGGTGGTGCCAAGGTAGAATGTGATGAGAATGGTGATCCTGTCTTCCAGCGCTTGGGCAATACCGTTCCTGAAGTAACTGGTGGTTTCGGTTTCGATGGTATGTGGAAGACCAACTTTGGTAACTTTGACTTCAACATCTTCTGTAACTATTCTTTGGGCAACAAGATCTACAATGCTACAGCACAGGGAGCTTCTTTCTATAGCGGTACTTCTGCAGGTTGGAACATTATCAATGATTACAACTCTAACAATCGTTACACATGGGTAGACCCAAGTAATGGTTTGAACCTCGGTCGTCCTTCAACTTCAACTGTAGAAGCTTATGGTGGTGTTGAGGGCTTGATGAGCCGTCTCAACGAGCTCAACGCCAATGCTAACGTATGGAATCCAGCAGCCAACAGCAATATGGTGATTTTGGATACCTACTTGGAGGATGCTTCATTCTTGCGCATCAACAACATTACCGTAGGTTACACATTGCCTAAGAACTGGGTAAAGAAAGCATGGCTTGAGAGCGTACGTGTATACTTCACTGCTTACAACGTATACTGCTTCACCAACTACAGTGGTTACGACCCAGAGGTGGACACATCTTCTAAGGGCAATCCTATGACACCAGGTATCGACTACGCAGCTTATCCAAAGAGCCGTTCTTTCGTAGCTGGTATTAACGTGACTTTCTAATTTAGACAAAGGAGAAAACAAAATATGAAAAAGATATTAGGAATAGCAGCACTCTCAATGGGTGTCATGCTGACAAGTTGCTCCGACTTCCTTGATCAGAAAGCTGACTCAGCTCTGGACCAAGAGAACGTGTTCAACTCAAGCTATTTCACAGGTCTTGAAATCAACAAGATTTATGGTGATTTCGGACAGGATAATATGTATGCGAACCGTATGACCATCTCTTACGGTGCCAATACAGATACCGAGTTAATCGATGGTTTGGGATCAACCTCAACATCTTCTAACGAACGTGGTTACATGAACTATAATGGTACTGCAGGCGGATGGGCTAACTTGGGTACAACATGGACCAACATCTATGGCTGTATCGAATATTGCAACAAAGCCATCGAAGGTATCCGTAGCAGTTCTATCGCTGAAGAAACAGCAATGAAGCGCTACTTGGGCGAAGTACTGACTCTTCGTGCTATGCTCTACCTCGACTTGGTTCGCCTTTGGGGTGATGTACCTTACAAGACATCTGCTACCAAGCCAGACTTGAGCGATGCCTACGAGGGAAAGACCGACCGTGATGTAATTCTCGATGGTCTGCTTGTAGACTTGGAAGAGGCTTCTAACTTGCTCCCATGGGCAGGTACAGGCAACTATACTACCGAGCATGCTACCAAGGGTTATGCTGATGCTCTCTATGCACAGGTAGCCTTGACACGGGCAGGCTATGCTATCCGTGAAAGTGCTAAGGAAGGTTACGAGAATCTCCCAGAGTTCTCTGATCCTACTTATCCTACACAGCGTCCTGATGAGGCTACCCGTAAGGTATACTACGAGAAGGCTTTGGCTAAGTTGAGTGAGATTATCAAGAGTGGCAAGCACAGCATGAACCCAAGTTTCAAGAACGAGTGGCAGCTTCTCTGTGCCCGTCAGCTTGATCAAACCTACAAAGAGAACATCTTTGAGATACCTATGTTGCTGAATGTTACAGGCGAGCTTGGTTATACAGTAGGTAAGCGTATCAAAGGTTCTACATCAGAATTTGGTAAGAAAGGTAACTCTACTGGTAAATTGAATACCACAGCTACCCTCCTCTACTCTTACGAGAAGGATGACACACGCCGCAACGTAACATGCTGCCCTGTACAGTATGGAGAATTAAATGGTCAAACCGTAGAAGGTATCGGAGATGTAAAACCAGACAAGCAGAGCGTGAAGCCATTCGGCATCACTATTGGTAAGTGGCGTCCTGAGTGGATGGGCGAAGAGTGGAAGGCTGCAGCAAAGGCATCTACAGAAAAGGTAACCACAGGTGTTAACGTTGTAAAGATGCGCTACTCACAGGTTCTGTTGATGTATGCAGAGGTAATGAACGAGTTGGCTGGTGCCAATGGCAACTACCAGGGCGATGCTGGCATGACAGCACTTCAGGCTTTGGCAATGGTTCATAACCGTGGTGTGAAGGAAAGCAACAACGACACTTCTATCGAAGGTGACTTCCTGCAGGCTGCTGCCAACCACAACAAGGAGCAGTTCTTGAACGATATCGCTCAGGAGAATGCTTGGGAATTGACTGGAGAATGTGCACGTAAGTGGGATCTCGTACGCTGGGGTATGCTGGCAAGCAAAATAGCAGAAGCTAAGGCTGAGTATGCTCAGAAATGTTTGGAGTGGCCTACCACTATCTACTTCAACTATACCGATGCCACCAAGACTCGCATCGATGAGAGTTCTATCGCTTGGTATGGCTTAGAGAATGGCAAGACCGAGACTGACTATGATAACAAAGCTACAGGTTGTGGTTTTGAAGACGAAGAGGCAAGAGACAAATCTAACTCTGAGTATACTAAAAACCTGAAGACCATCAGTGCAGGTCTTGTAGGTACAAGCATCGACGGTACATTAGAAACACCTGACCATGGTGTGAAGAACCGTTACATCTTGCCTATCTACACCAAGACTATTGCCGACTCAAGAAACGCTTTGGCAAACTCTTATGGTTTCTAATCATTAACAAAAGACAACAATGAAAACAATAAAATATTCAGTTTGGGCCATCATGTTGCTCGCTGCAACATTGGTCTCTTGTACTGACAAGATGGACTGGGACATCGACCCAACCTTAGACCGTTGCTTTAGCGCAACATCTCTGTCAGTAGATCCAACAGACACTGAGGCTGAAGTTACTTTCGATGCCGGCATGATGAAGGCAAATGGTGCAGAGAAATTTGAGATTCAAGTGACTACTGCAACTTTGGAAAACGATGAGGCATGGGACAATTCTGACGAGGTGCTTACTTTTGAGACTGATAACAGTCCTTATACCATCACTGGTCTTATCGGCGATACAGAGTACTCACTCCGTATGCGTGCGCTCTCTTCTCAGAAGACTGCCAGCCATTGGGTACACTATGCTTCAAGCACAAAGACTACCTTCAAGACCAAGTCTGAGCAGATCATGAATGCTGTAGCAAACGCTGATCGTGGCGAAGACTTCATCACCGTATCTTGGGACGCAAGCAAGGCTGTTACCAAGTTGACGGTATCAGATGGTACAGAAGAGGAAGGACAGGAGCCACGCACCATCGAGTTGGATGACGAGGCAAAGGCTGCAGGTCGCTATACCATTACAGGTTTGACACCTTCAACCAATTACACCATCAACATCTATTACAATGACACAAAGCGTGGTTCTGTTACAGCAAGCACTGCTGCTGCAATGCCTGCTGGTGACGAGAAGGTAGAGTTGGATCCATCTATCACAACCATCAACAACGACGTGATTGCAAACATCGTAACTGCTGCTCAGGAGAAGACTGGTAAGACCAATGTTGCTATTACCATCGGTTTGCAGGCTGGTCAGACTTACACTCTGGTTTCTAAAGCAGAGGATGGTACAGATGCCAACGTAAAGATTCCTGAGGGTGCTTCAGTTACATTCTTCGGCTTGGCTGGCGAGAGCAAACCTGTTTTGAACTGGAAGAAGTGCCTCGACATCGCAGGCTCACACGCTTACATCCGTTTCCAGAACGTAAGTATGAAGGATACAGGTTGCCAATACCTCATCAATCAGGATAAAGATGCTGCAGTAGGTGAATTGTCATTCACAGATTGTACATTCTCTGGCTTCGAAAGTTCTGTATTCCGTACAAAGGGTGGTGTAGTTAGCGTTGATAAGATTTTGGTTGACAACTGCGTGATGACTAACATGTCTACTGGTGGTGGTTACCCAGTATTCTACATCGGTCATGTCAACACAAATGTAGGTAAGTTGGAATTGAAGAATTCTACATTCGATACTACAAGCCACAACTTCATCCAGTTGAAGGCTGCTATCTCTGGCGGCGTGACTATCAGCGACTGTACCTTCTACAACAACGTTGCCGGTAGTAAGTATTTCATGGATTCCAACAAGTTGAGCACCAACCTGACTATCATCAGAACTGTTCTTGGTATGTCCATGGATGCAGCAGCAAGAGGTGTCCGCACTACAGGTTCTATTGTTATCAACGAATCTATGCGTGCAAAGGATTGTGTTTACGGTTCTAACGACATCAAGGAGTTCGCTGCAGGCAGCTTGACATCAGATGAGATCTTCACTGATCCTGCCAACCACAACTTCACAATGAAGATAGACGACCGTATCGGTGACCCACGCTGGTACAAAGCAGAATAAGCAAATAGCAAGCATCCACAAGATGCTTCGCTATAACAAACTATAAAGGAAGTGCAATGCTCACATCGGGCATTGCACTTTTTTATTTCATTACCACTCCCCTACTTCCAAAGAACAAGACAGAATTCGTAGATTCATCGAAGAGAAAGTGAACATAAAAGTATTCCATATACGTAATCGTTTTCGTATAATTTTCTGAGGTTTACACCTTATTATATATAGAATAATTGTAATTTTGCAATATAATAAATATAAGCCTAATTTATGAACAAGACTTTTTTCAAAAACATGGTGCTTGCAGCACTTATGACATTACCCGTACTCGCAAAGGCACAGACTTTTGCGGGAATCACCGCTGAGAAAAATGCTCAGAATACTCCTGAGGGATGGACAGCAGTTGAGTTACCACAGTTGCCAGCCATCACATCGACAAATACGTTTAACATCAAAGACTATGGTGCATCTACATCGGCAGCTGATAACACCAAAGCTATTCAGAAAGCACTGGATGCTGTTCCTACTACTGGCGGTATGGTAGTAATTCCTGCTGGTACATGGATGTTTGGCAGCACAGACCAGATGACCAGCAAAACCGAGGTACTCAGCATCAAGTCTAAGACCGTACTCCACCTTTGCGCAGGTGCTACCCTGAAGCTCGTGGAATATGGTAAGGCTCCTAACAACAAGACTCTCTTTATTGGTTGTAAGAATAAGAATCAAAGCGACATTGTAATCGAGGGTGAAGGCGAAACATCTATCATCGACGGACAGGGTGCACGCTGGTGGCTGGCAAAAGAGCAAAGCGAGACCTTCAACCCTGGTGCGATGATACGCTTTGAACAGGGTAAGCATTTCTTGCTCCGCAACTTCAAAATTCAGAATACTCCCGGTGTGAACATCACCATCAGCAATAGCGGTAAGGCAAGTCATGCTACTATTCATGACGTAACCATCAGCGAACCTGCTTCAGAAGCCGGAAAGGGCAAGGCATCTCATAACACGGATGGTGTCTCTATCTGGGGTCCATACGTCAACATCTACAACTGTAATATCAGCAATGGTGACGATAATGTAGTTTGCGACAATGACGCACAATACATCCATGTATGGAACTGCAACTTTGGAACAGGGCATGGTGCTTCTATCGGTAGCTATACTAAGAACATCAAGCATGTATGGTTCGATAACATCACCATGAATGGTACCACAGCTGGTATCCGTATGAAGACAGGCATCAATAATGATGGTACTCTCCGCGGCGGTGGTGAGGAAGACTGGAAGTTTACTAACTTCACTATGAACAAGGTTAAGAACCCACTCTCTATCGACTGCTTCTACGACAAGAACTACAATAGCGATCCTGCTGTAGATAAGGCAAACGCAAGAACATTGGATAGCACTACCCCAACCTATAATGGTATTTATCTGCAGAATGTGAAGACAACTGATGTTTGCGATGGTAACGCAATCTTCTTTGTTGGTCGCCCAGAAAGCCACATCAAGAACGTGACACTCGACAACGTACAGATATCAGCCAAGAAGGGTATAGACATCCGCTTCGTAGATAATCTCGTGTTCAAGAATGGATCAAAGATTACAGTTAGCAGTGGTGCTATGTGGCTGAAGAAGTTTGACTCCACCTACGAGGATCAGTGCAACGCCACATCGACAGGTACTATAGAAACAGATCCTAATGGAGTTTATACTTTGAATAATAAAACTCTGACTGACAAGGTAGCAGGTACTTTCAATAATGGTTTCTCTATCTCTAATGAAAAGGGTAAAAAATACGACGTTGGATCAGGAACTAATTACATCAAGTTTAGTGCCAATCAATATACAATCAACATTCCTGACGGCATCAAGATTGTCAAGATGGATATAGAGGGTAAAGACAACTATGACACAGATGATGCGTACATTGGCGAGATTAATGGTGTGGACTATGATGCTACGACCTATGTTTTTCCAAAGGATAAAAGCATAAAGAAATACAGCATCAACTTTGCTACTCCTGTAGAGCACACGCTTACCTTCACCCCTAAGGTAAAGCAGTGTATCTTGGCATTTACTCTTTACACTGACGCCACAAGCTCTATAGCTGGTATCACGGTGGATAATAAGCTTATGGCAGACACCAACATCTATGACCTCAGCGGCCGTGTTGTAGCACAAAAAGGTTACGAAGGTCTGAAGAAAGGTATCTATATCTTCAACAACAAGAAATTCGTTGTGAAGTAACCTACTCTCTGTACACTACAGGCTCATCACCTGTCAATATAGAACAAACAAAAAAGGCAATCTGTCAAACAGCAGATTGCCTTTTTTATGTTTATAGGATTATACTCTTATTTCTTTTCTGTAGTTTCTTCCTTAGTGGCAGCTTTCTTTGCAGGAGCCTTCTTGGCTGCAGCAGAAGCCTTAGTAGCTGTCTTCTTGGCAGGAGCCTTGGCTGCAGTAGCGGTCTTCTTGGCAGCTGGCTTCTTCACGGCACGGAGTTTTTCTGCCTCTTTCTCTATCTTCTCGAGCTTAGCCTGCAGACGGACAATCTCCTTGTCCTTTACCTCGATTTCCTCATCCTGATTCTTGATGGTGGTGAGAAGACCCTCCAACTGATCGTTATCCACATCAGAAGGATACAAGTCGTTGACACGATTGAGGAAGTCGCCAAGAATATTCATATAGTTGGTGAAAGCATCGAAAGGATCGCTGTAGATACCACGGTCAAGACCTACATTGCTTGGTTTGGTGGTCATGAAGCGGAAGTTGTTGCTTGCCTGCAGGTAATCCCAGTCCTGATTGATACGAGGATCGTTGGCAATGCGTACACGGTCGGCAACACTATAAAGTTTGTTGAAAGCCTCACGCTGCATAGAGTTACCCAACCATGTGCTGACATCGCGCTCCTCGTCTACCCAACTCAGGGTATCAGGAACATTCAACTCGCCTACCGATTTCATCTTCTTGCAAATCTCGATAGGAGTAGAGAAGGTGATGCCCTTCTCCTTGGCGCAAGCTGGCAGAGCCTTCAGAAACTCCAGAATGTTGCTTGACAAGGGCTGGGCAATACCAAGAGCAGACAGCTCCATGAAGATATTGATTACCTGCTCCTCTTGAGGCAGGGCAGCAATCTGATTGATATAGTTGTCGGCGAAGAGAGGATAGCCGTCCCAGTTGCTGTTGTTGAAACGCAGAGAGACATCATCGCTCAGGCGCACATCACGCAGCAAGAGCTTGAGCTTTGGAGCCAGAGCGCAGTTGTAAACATAGTGAGGAGACTTCCATCCCAACACATGCTTGGCACCCTCGGTAAGCATACCGGCAAAACCCATCTGTGAAGCCTGCAAACCGATGTCGTCGCTATAGATAAGCGAAGAGTTGCGCAGCACCTGTGGCTTCTTGCCAAAGTACTCCTCCATCTTGGCAGCCTGACGCTGTACTTCGGCTTTAAAGCTCTCCTCGTTGACGAGAGATGCCAAACCATGAGAATAAGGTTCTGCGAGGAACTCTACGCAACCAGTCTTGTTGAGGTCCTGCAACTTCTCCAACACCTGTGGTGCATGAAGTTCCAACTGCTCCATACCCACACCAGAGATAGAGAAAGCCACCTTGAAATACTGTCCGTTGGCCTTGATCATATCCTCAAGAGCAGTGAGGGCAGGCATATAAGAACGCTCAGCAATATCACTGATATTACGCTCGTTCTCATAGTCATCGTAGTAATAATGGTCGGTACCGATATCGAAGAAACGATACCTCTTCAGATGGATGATCTGATGTATTTCGAAATATAAACAAATTGTCTTCATAAAAAAAATAAAATTTGAACGTTTAACTTCACTCTTCACTTCACACCTACTTCCACCCCAGTGTCTTGAGGTAAAGGTCCTTGATGCGTGCTCCCACCTTCTCCCAGGTTATCTGGTCGACCTCATTTTTGCCTTCCACAGACAGATAGTCGAAGAGACTCTCGTTGTGGCAAATGCTATAGATGGCATCAGCCAGAGCATGAATGTCCCAGTAGTCTACCTTGATACAGTTGGTCAGGATTTCACCACAACCACTCTGCTTGGAGATAATCGTAGGCGTGCCACACTGCATGGCCTCCAAAGGAGAGATACCGAAAGGCTCGCTCACCGAAGGCATGACATAGACATCAGAGTCTTTCAGGCACTCATACACCTGCTTGCCACGCATGAATCCCGGGAAGTGGAAACGGTCGGCAATGCCACGCTCTGCAGCGAGATAAATCATCTGATTCATCATATCGCCGGAACCAGCCATACAGAAACGCACATTGCGAGTACGATGCAACACCATATTGGCAGCCTCGACAAAGTATTCCGGACCTTTCTGCATAGTGATACGTCCCAAGAAGGTTACCACCTTCTCCTTGCCCTTATGGTCGGGACGAGGAATGTCCTGCCACTCCTGCTTCAAAGGATAGACAGCATTGTGCATGGCAAAACACTTGCGTGGGTCCTGATGATACTGATTGATGACTGTCTGACGGGTAAGCTCTGACACACACATGATGCAATCGGCATTGTCCATACCATCCTTCTCGATAGAATAAACAGTAGGGTTCACCTTGCCACGGCTTCGGTCGAAGTCGGTGGCATGCACGTGGATGCACAGAGGCTTTCCACTCACCTTCTTAGCGTGGATACCTGCGGGGAAGGTAAGCCAGTCGTGAGCATGAATGATGTCGAACTCCTCAGAACGAGCCACCACTCCTGCAATGACAGAATAGTTATTGATTTCGTCGTGAAGGTTGGAAGGATATCCACCAGCAAAGCCCATACAGCCGAGGTCATTGACATTCATATAATTGAAGTCGGCATATATATGATCACGATAACGGAAATAGTCATTAGGGTCCATGATGTTGCCCACACGCTGCTTCACATAGTCATAGTTGACATCGCGCCAGGCTATAGGCACACAGTTCATAGCTACAATTTTAGCGGCACTGCGGTCTTCATCACCAAAAGGATGAGGCAGACAGAGAGTGATATCCACATCGCCCTGAGCATGCAATCCCTGTGAGATACCAAAATTGGCAGTAGCCAAGCCACCAAATACATGAGGAGGATACTCCCATCCAAACATTAATACTTTCATATTGCAGTCCTCCTTATTTAATATTGATATTTTTCAAGTAGTTCGAGCGCACGCAGAATCTCTGCCACATTCATGGCAAAGGAGATAGCACCTCGCCCAGTAAATGGAGGGTTGCCATCGAAGAGCTCGCTGATAGTGCCCAAGCAATGGCATGACATCTCATCGTCATAGCCCACCATCTGGCGCTCAATGAAGCTCAGACGTGTACGCTTATACATCTTCAGACTTGCCTCCATATAGAAGCCACCCAGCCATGGCCATGCTGTACCCTGATGATAAGCATAGTCGCGTTGGCTCTGTGGACCTACATAGACAGGGTTGTATCCGCCACTCTTTGGTGAGAGTGAACGCAGGCCCTTAGGTGTAAGAAGCTCTCGGGTACAGATGTCGAGCACACGCTTCTTCTGGTCCTGCGACAATGGAGAGTAGTCGAAGGCTACAGGGAATATCATATTGGGACGAACACTCCAGTCGATCATCTTGCCGTCAACATAGTCGTAGAGATAACCATACTCGTTGAGGAAAGTGTCGAGGAACGACTGCTTGGCAAGTTCGGCTGCCTCGAGGAACTGCTGCTGATCTTTCTCCTTGCCTGCCAACTCACACAGAGAGGCACAGAAGCAAAGGGCATTATACCACAAGGCATTAAACTCGACGATGTATCCCGTACGGGGAACAACAGGATGCCCGTTGGCAGTGGAGTTCATCCATGTCACAGCCTTGTCCTTTCCGTCGGTATAAAGAAGTCCGTTGGGCATCAGCTTCAGGTTGGGGTGATGATTGCACTTCACGTACATCACTACGTCCTTGATAAACTTGCCGTACTTCTTGAGGCAAGTTTCTTTTCCTTTCTCCTTGGCATACTGCTGCAAAGCCCATACTGCCCACAAAGGCACATCGGGCTGGTCAATCTCTGCAATATGTACGGTGACAGGCTTGCCCTCCATGAACTCGTAATATCCCTTCATAGCGGTCTTCATCACCAACTCGAAGTAGTCGTCTTCCTCGATGGAGAGTGTCAGACCAGGCAAAGAGATGAACGTGTCGCGGGCACGGCACTTGAACCAAGGATAACCGGCAATGATGTATCGGTCGTCGTTGCTTTCGCGACGATGGAACTGATGGGCTGCATTGACCAGACAATGGAAGAAATTGTCGCGTGGCGCACGCTCATTCACTTCCTTGTCGAAGAGTGCCTTCAGACTGCGCGATTTAATTTCGGATGTGGAAGCGGCAAAGACGATGGTCTCACCCTTCTTGATGTTCATCTCGAAATAGCCGGGAACATAGAGGTCCTCATTGGAGGCATAGCCGCGCTCCTGCTCCTTGGGATACTCCACACCACGATACCAGTCGGGCTGGAAGATGAAATTATTCTTCTTGGAGAACTGCATGAACAGGTCGGGATAACCGGCATACATACATGTCTTGATGCCATTGTCGACCTCAGCATAATCTCTTGAAGCAGTTGCATTCTCGTGAGTAAACTGTCTCACGCTGCGGAATGCAAGGAAAGGACGGAACCTCAGTGTAGTGGCAGAATGTCCATCCACCAAGGTGTAACGCAACAAAATACGATTCTCATAATGCTGGAACACCACTTCCTTCTTCAGAATGACGCCTCCCACACGATACAACGTGGTAGGAACCTTATCGCAATCGAATTCACGGATGTACTTGTGTCCCATCGGATTGTAGTTGTTGCCTTGATACTTGTGCAGTCCAAGATTGAATTCAGCGCCATGCTGAATCACCGTAACATCGAGCGAGCTCAGGAGCACATGGTTGTCATCGTCCAGTTCTGGAACCGGCACAACCAATAGACCATGATACTTGCGGGTATTACAGTCCACAATCGTAGAGCACGAATAAGCACCAGAGCGGTTGGTACGCAACAACTCCTTGGGCAATGACTCTTGAAGGTTAGTCATCAGGGCCTTTTCGAATTTTAGATAACTCATAGATCTATATTAAGGTTTTAGTTTTTAATACATTACTTTAGATTGGTTCAAAGGTAACGATTTTTTGTTGTATAACAAAGTTTTTTCGGATAAAAATAGTTGAAATTTTGTTTTATCATGTTTTTTTTAGCCAAATCAACTTACTTTTTGAGCAAAACAGCATGTTGACAACACCCAGACTGGCAGCCGTCAACCACTTTATACGAAAAAAGAGGAGCAAGTTGCCCGCTCCTCTTATCAGGCAGGAATCAGGAAATTGATGACCTCCTGCTCTACCGTTATCTTATAGCTACCCTTAGGGGTGTTCATCAGACGGCCATCCACACCGATGAGGGCATGCGAAGCCTCCTTCACCTCCACCTCACGGGTACGGTAAGGATGCACACTGCGATGGTTGAGGAACTTACCACGCACGAAGAGATAGAATCCCTCGAAGAGCTGCGTGATCTGCGGATGATACACCACCGACACATCGAGCAGTCCGTTATAGGGCACGGCGTTAGGTGTCTGCCCATATCCTGAGGCATTGCCTATGCACATGGTCATCACCCTGCGCTGTATCTCATCCTCATTGATCTTGACATGCATTTTGTAGTCGAGGCGCTGGAAAATCATGAGCACAAAAGAAGAGATGAACGAAAGTGTGCGGGAACCCAGGAAGTGATGGGTCTTGCGGCGCAGATTCATGATAGCGGCAATCAAGCCCACGTTGATGCAGTTCAGGAAGTAACGATGGCACTTCTCGTCGCGCTTGTTCGTATAACGGATACAACCCAAGTCGATTTTCCTGATACGGCGCTGTTTCAGCCATTTGATGGTCTGCTCATAATCGCTGTCGGAGAATCCCCAGAAATGGGCGAAGTCGTTCATCATGCCATGAGGGATTACGCCAAGGGCTATCCCTTCACGAGTAGCCTTGTCTACCTGCATCAGACAGTTGACGGCATCATTGAGTGCAGAGTCGCCTCCCACAATGACTATAGTCTTATAGCCATTGTTGATAAACATCTTCACCAACCGTTCAACACTTTTCTGGTTCTCACTCTGCACAAAGTCGTAGTCGACATGCTGCTGGCGCAACACCTTCTCTATCTTGAGCCAGCGTTTTCCTTCACGCCACCCGTTACGGGGGCAATAGAGCAATCCCCACTTGTTTTCATTAACCGCCATGATCTATATTTTGTTTTTTATATTTCAAGATTTACCTGTCCACGTCGCCTGTCAACTCGAATATCTGTTCCACCTTATCTGCCATGGGCTGCAAGGCGTCCACCCAATGTATGGTAAAGCCTCTGCGCTCCATGCCGCGGAACCATGTCATCTGTCGCTTGGCAAACTGATGTATGGCTATCTCCAAGCCTCGGAACATCTCGTCGTAGGATGTCTTACCTGTCGCATATTCTGTGACAAACTTGTATTCCAAGCCGTAGTATATCAAGTCTTCTGCAGGAATGCCCCTGTCGAGAAGCGATCTGATTTCATCGACCATACCTTCATCAAGGCGTTGCCTCAGTCGGCGTGTAATCTTCTCACGACGAGCCTCACGGCCGATGCTCACACCGATAATCAAGGAGTCAACCGATGGCAGCACCCTCTCGGGCATGGGATGCTCGGCATTATAAGTCTCAATCTCTATGGCACGAATGGCACGCTGGGCTGTGTCGACATCGGTGCGGTTGTGCATATGCGAGCCGTTCCTTGCCTTGAGCTGTTGCAGCATCTCTGTAAGCTCAGCCAGGCTCTTGTCGGCAAGACGCTCACGAAGCACAGGGTTCTGAGGCACAGGCGAGAGATGGTAGCCCTTGAGCACGGACTCAATATAAAGTCCCGTACCGCCACAAAGGATGGGCAACCTCCCCCTTCTAAGAACATCCTGATAGGCATCATAGAAGTCTTGCTGATACTGAAAGAGGTTGTACTTGGTTCCTGGCTCGCAGATATCTATGAGATGATAGGGAATGTGCTTGTCCCCTACAGTATAGTCGGCCAGATCCTTACCCGTTCCTATATCCATTCCGCGATACACCTGTCGGCTGTCAGCACTGATAATCTCGGCTTCCATCCCCTCCATACGCGAAGGAAAGGCTGCAGCCAAGGCAGCAGCAAGACTGGTCTTTCCGCTTGCCGTAGGACCCAATATCGTTATCATCGTCTGTTTCATGGTGGCAAAGATACAAAAATTTCTGATATAGGTAAACAAAGAAAGCGAAAAAAAGAAGTTTAGCATCACTTAAAGACCCGAAATAAGGTTTCATACGGGTGTTAAACGCAAAAAAGCCTGGCATTTTGCAATGCCAGGCCTATAATATTGTTGAATATCGCTACTGCGGTATTACTTCAACTCAGCGAGGTACTTGATAGTACGAACCATCTGAGAAGTATAAGAGTTCTCATTGTCGTACCAAGAAACAACCTGTACCTGATATGTATCGTCGTCGATCTTGCTAACCATTGTCTGAGTAGCATCGAAGAGAGAACCATAACGCATACCGATGATATCAGAAGATACGATCAGATCCTCGTTGTAACCGAAGCTCTCGTTAGAAGCAGCCTTCATAGCAGCGTTGATACCCTCAACAGTTACGTCCTTACCCTTAACAACAGCTACGAGGATAGTTGTAGAACCTGTTGGAGTTGGAACGCGCTGTGCAGAACCGATCAACTTACCGTTCAACTCAGGAATTACGAGACCGATAGCCTTAGCAGCACCAGTTGAGTTAGGAACGATGTTCTGAGCACCTGCACGTGAACGACGGAGGTCACCCTTACGCTGAGGACCGTCGAGAATCATCTGGTCACCTGTGTAAGCGTGGATAGTAGACATAATACCAGACTGGATAGCTGCGTACTTGTTCAAAGTGTCAGCCATAGGAGCCAAGCAGTTAGTTGTACAAGAAGCTGCAGAGATAACTGTATCGGCTGGAGTCAAAGTCTTGTGGTTTGTGTTGTAAACGATAGTAGGAAGATCGTTACCTGCAGGAGCAGAGATAACTACCTTCTTAGCACCTGCTGTAAGGTGAGCAGAAGCCTTCT
>OOCI01001054.1_pt1 | contig 21980 bp, 18 predicted proteins | sample 1671761 | NCBI WGS metagenome assembly OOCI01 (sample SAMN06348190, study PRJEB24527) | human gut metagenome | biome: human gut; feature: ankylosing spondylitis patient; material: feces | host: Homo sapiens | place: China | collected 2015-10
TGCTGTTTTGATACTATCACAAATAATTCGGTTTTGCAATTACCAGATTTGACGAAAACTGACAGTTTCCTTTGGTAATATTCACTTCATTTATGGAACGATTTTTGTTTCATTTTCCAAAAATTATAAAAATTATAATAAACCCCGGTCAGTGCATTTGATTCTGCACTGACCGGGGTTCTCTTTTTTATAGGTACTCATGCGAGTGTTGAATGCGAGCAGCCTTATTTTTTGACAACCGACGACTTGAACATTATCTTCGCCGCGAATATTCTCTCGTCCTTGCAGTCGAACGATGCCTGTCCGCCGTATTTTTGAATTATCTTGCTTATGCGAGCCGCCCTCTCGCTGTTCTTTATGTCCGGCGAGCCGTCCACGCTGTGGCGGACGTTGAGCACGACATATGCCTCGTTGAAGCTGCCGATGCTCATGTCGATAAAGCGCTCTTCTGATTTTTCGGCGGATTTGTATGCCCCGTTGAGAATGTTGTCGAGTAATATTGTGAGGTCGCTGTCCGAAAGAAAAGAAAAATCGATGCTGCGCACATCGCAGTTGAATTTTATCTCCGAATTTGCGCACAGATGCGCGTATCTGCTGATTATAACATTCGCGAGCTTGTTGCTGCTGAACTGCTTCACCGCACCCATCGCGCCGCTGTTGTATATCGAGTCGATGTAGCTGTTTATGCGGTCGTTTTCTCCGTTTTGCGAGAGCTGCTTTATCGTGCGGAGATGTCCCTTTATGTCGTGGATAATAATGTCGCGCAGGTCGTATTGATGCTCAAGCTCCGCATAGTATTCCGCGTTCAGCTTCTGCCGCTGTTCTTCGAGAAGCGATTCGGTTGAGTTTGTGATTTTGCAGACTAACTTTCTGTGCGCAAGGCAGACGGCGGATATCGCCAACGGCAGAACGACCGATATCAGTGTCAAGACCAGGTTGCTCCCCGGGGAAAATGCAAAGCCCGCGATCATCGCGGCGCAGACCAAAGAGAGCATGGACATCAGCACCGAATAGACAATCATGTCGTCTTTGTGCCTTGACACTGCATATGAAAATGTAAAATACAGCGCGCTCGAAGAAATTCCGAGCAATATCATTCCGTTTCCGGGCGGCTCGTGACCGATGATTTTCGGCAGACCGAACATTATTATAAACGCTGACATCGCAGCGAGCACTTCGAGCAGTAAGCAATGGATCAGCGACTGCTTTATGCCCGCTCGGTATATTATGAACGCAGCGCAGAGATTGCTTATAAAAAGCAAGGCTATATTGAGCGCGGCAAGCCCCGCGAAGCTTACGGCGAATTGGACGGCGAGCGCCGCCACAAAAAATCCGCAAACTGCGACAATCGGACATTTTGTTTCAAACCGCCTTGAAAAATAGCAGTACGCGGCAAATTGTCCGAAAGCGCAGGCAATCAATTTACACACAGCGTCCATCATATACCTCCCGCAAAGTTAAAAAATGCCTTTCTGAAGGCGGGGTATTTGCGCTGGGACATATATACGCTTACCGTTTCGCCGTCGCCTTTTCTGAGCGTGACGCTGTCTTTTGAAAAGTCGATGACGTTTTGCAGATTGACTATGTAGCTCGCGTGGGAATAGACAAAGCAGTCCGGCTGACCGGTCTTTGCTATCCAGTCCTTTAGCCTGACTCCCGTCGCATATTCGGCGTCTTTCGTCACGAGCAGTGCGCCGTAGCGCCTGTTTTCGATATAGAGAATGTCTTTTGTCTTTATCTTTTTGACTATGTCATGGGTTTCGAGAATTATCGTCTTGCTCAGCGTGCGGTATTCCTGAACAGCGTCAAAGAGATTCTTGTTGAAGCGATTGACATCAACAGGCTTCGAGAGATATCTGAAAACATGGATGCGCATCGCGTCGTCGAGATATCGCTGAAACGAGGTCAGGACGATAATCAGCACATCTGGATTCTGCTTCTTGAGCTCGACCGCGAGTTCGAGTCCGCTCATTTCCGGCATCTCGATATCAATAAAAGCGATGTCATATTTGTGCTTGTTTTCGAGAATGACGGCAGTCTATATTGAAGCTGACAGTGTTCACTTTTTCCCATGCGCACAGCAGTTTTTTAACCTGTTCAACTATTTCCGCGCTGTCGTCGCAAACGAGTATATCTATCAAAAGAATCACGCTCCCGCAAATATTATACCACATTTTGTCGAAAAAGCAAACAGAAAAATAAAAAATGTCATCAACGATTATTTTTTACTGTTTGCCGGTCACCACTTGAATTGAGTTTTGCGACCTCGGCAAATTAAACTCACGAAAAACATCGTTTTCGCCCAAAATCGCATCACTTTTGCAAAAATTCACACTTCCGGCGGCAAATGCGCTAAAATAGTGTTGACCTCTGAAAAGAGCATGAATTTGAAATCTATCTCCTACATAACTCCTATATAAAAGAAAGCGGGCAGGGTACACACCTTGCCTGCTTTCTTTATTTATAATGACAGTGTCTGAGCATAAAAAATATTTCAACAGACCGCGCGGATATTTTCATATAACCTCACACCGCGGCGGACTTATATTTATTGTAAAGTATGTTCTTACACTTTTTTAACTGTGTTATTATGCCGTACAAATAAAATGTTCTTTTGGCACTGATAATTATACGCAACAATCTGTCAAAATATGTCGCATGTTTGCTATATAGAAAAATAACTGCTCAAAATATATCGTTTTTGCCCATTTTTACATCACTTTTTGAAAAATCAACACTTTTTGCTTGCAATGCGTTAAAATTATGGCGTACTCAAGCGAAGTACATAAATGAAGTCAACTACCTCCTATACTCCTATACGGCGGGAAGCGGGCGGGTTTTCCGTCTGCTGCCTGACCGCCGGAAGCGCGGAGGCATACGGCAGGCGGCGGCAAAACGCACCTGCAGATAAATTCAAGGGACGGATAGTAATGCTAAAAGAATACGACGGACTTCCGGATGTCGGCTCGCGCTATGTGCTCGAATGCCGATGCAAGAAAATCGGAGAGGACGGCAGCGAGATAGGTGCCTGCGAGGACACCGTCAACCCCGTCAGCGGATTTATTTATGCCGAGAATGAAGAACAGGCTGTCAACTACGGTATAGACTTCATCATGAAGTATGCGGGAGATAACCTCCTGCTCGAGGATAACAGCATTCTCCTGCTCGACGATAACCGCCCGATGGATCTGTACTATGACTTTTCGGCAGTCGAGGTCGGATGATTTAGACTGCCGGGCGAGAATAAGCAGAAAGTAATGCTTCGCTGATTTCACCATCCACGCAAAACGCAGAACCCCCAACCTGCGTTTTGGAATTTCCATATTATCTTTTTTATCTCCACTTCCTCAACGATACGGGCGCCGTGATCCACCAGAGTCACGGCGCCTGTGTCTATTTTATTTTCAGCAGTCGCAGGTCTTGGTGCGCTGGACTGTTCCTGCCGCGTGGTGCGGCGGAGCGTATACGGAATATACCTTGAGCGGGATGCTTCCGCTGTTTGTTATATTGTGCCAGGTTCCGGCGGGGATGAGGCAGGCGTCGCCGCCGTTTGCCCTCTGACCGTCGCACATGGAACATTTCGTCGCGCCGAAGCTTATTGTCGCGCAGCCCTGCACGATGCAGACGAGCTGATCTGTGTCCTCGTGGATCTCCGCGCCGATGTCGCAGTTTGTGGGTATGCACATCAGCGTTATCTGCAGATGCTCGCCCGTCCATGCCTCTTTTCGGAAATTTGTGTTCTCTTTCGTCTCGCGGTCAATGTCCATGACTGTCGGCTGTCCGCCGCAGCCGCAGCGGTTTTGATTGTTGTTCATTTGGCACCTCCAAAGTTTTTTCTGTATATTCTATGCGCCGAAGTTCATTTGCGATACTGTTTTTCTTGAAACGCGGCGGCGGATGCCGTATAATTATTTTATATACAGCCGAAGTTTTCGGCCGGATTCGTCCGTTGATTTTTATGAAACAGTTTTCGGAGGTGCGGTATGTACAGGCTCTTTATCGTTGAGGACGATCCAGGGATAGCGAACGCCGCCGCGGCGCAGGCACAGGCGTGGAATCTTCAGACGCATATCGTGCAGGATTTCAGCAATGTCATGCACGAATTCACCGAGTTTTCGCCGCATATAGTCCTGCTCGATATCATGCTGCCGTTCTTTGACGGCTATCACTGGTGCAGTGAAATTCGACGCGTCTCAAAGGTGCCGATAATCTTCGTCTCATCGGCGTCGGATAATATGAATATCGTCATGGCGATGAATCTCGGAGCGGATGATTTTATCTCGAAGCCGTTTGACGGCAGCGTCCTCATGGCGAAAATTCAGGCTCTTCTGCGCCGTACTTACGATTTCGGCGCCAATGTCCCGGTGCTCGAGCATCGCGGCGCATTGCTTGATACGGGCGAAAATTCTCTCGTTTTCGGCGATGAAAAGATAACGCTGACCAAAAATGAATATCGCATTCTGCTCTGCCTGATGGAAAATAAAGGCAAGGTGGTCAGCCGCGAAAAGCTGATGGAGCGCCTTTGGGAGACGGATTCGTTTGTCGATGAAAATACGCTCACCGTCAATGTCAACCGCCTTAGAAAGAAGCTTGACGCGGCGGGACTCAAGGATTTTATCGCCACAAAGTTCGGCGTCGGATATATAATAGCTTGATTTTCGGAGGAGTTATGAGCTTTTTTAAGGGTTATGTCAAGGAGCGGTGGAGGCGGCTTTTTCTGCTTCTGCTTTTCGTCTGCATATTCGCGGTTTCGTTTTGGTTCTACCGTCTGCCCGTGCGCGCCGTGATGTATCCGTGTGCACTGTGCCTGCTTTTCGGCGCGGTGTTCGCCGCCTATGATATTACGAAGGCCTATCGCCGCCACAAGTTTTTCGAAGAGCTTCACCGCAGGAATACCGAATTAATATCTGCTTTGCCCGAGCCGGAGGGGATAGTTGATTCCGACTATCAGCAACTGATATCCGTGCTCAAGGAAAAAATAGCGGAGATAACGGCGCAGACGGACAGCCGCATACGCGACACCGTCGATTACTACACCGTCTGGGCGCACCAGATAAAAACGCCGATAGCGGCGATGCGTCTGACTCTTCAGAAAGAGGATGTGCCCGAAGCGCGCAGGCTCGCATCCGAACTGTCGCGTATAGAGCAGTATGTCGAGATGGTGCTCGTCTTTGTGCGTCTCGGCTCGGATTACAGCGACTATGTTTTTGCTCAGCAGGATATAGACGAAATAATCAGAAGCTCGGTGAAAAAATTCGCCTCGGAGTTTATCGACCGCAGGATTCGCCTCGAATATGACAGCGTTGATATTCAAGCCGTTACGGACGAAAAATGGTTCGCGTTCGTCGTCGAGCAGCTGCTCTCAAACGCGCTCAAATATACCCGCGAGGGGAGCATAAAGATTTATTCCGAGGGAAAAGTCCTTTGTATCAAAGACACCGGAATAGGCATCGCGCCGGAGGATCTGCCGCGCGTGTTTGATAAAGGCTATACCGGATGCAACGGCAGAACCGACCGCCGTGCGAGCGGGCTCGGGCTTTATCTCTGCCGCCGCATATGTCAAAACCTCGGTATTGATATCTCGATTTCTTCAACAGTAGGCGAGGGGACAACGGTTCGCCTCGATCTCGGGCAGTATAAACTGGGAAAAGAATAACTTCTTACAAAACCGTAAGATTTGAAAGGGGAAATGTAAGCCTTTTCTATGGAGGCGCATTTCCCTTTTCGGCTATAATAGAGCCACAAAATGACAGGAGGTCAACTACAGTGAGTATTTTGGAAGTCAACGGACTCAAAAAAGTCTATTCAACCCGTCTCGGCGGCAATAAGGTCGAGGCTCTTAAAAATGTTAACTTCAGCGTGTCGGAGGGCGAGTATGTCGCTATAATGGGCGAATCCGGCTCCGGCAAGACCACTCTGCTCAATATTCTTGCGGCTCTTGACAGACCCACTTCCGGCAGCGTTATGATCGACGGCAGGGATCTTTCAAAGATAAAGGACTCCGCTGTCTGCGCTTTCCGCAGAGACAACCTCGGTTTCGTGTTCCAGGATTTCAATCTTCTCGATACTTTCACGGTCGAAGATAATATCTATCTTCCGCTCGTCCTCGCGGGCAAGAGCTACGATGAGATGCATTCCCGCCTCGAACCGATAGCAAAGCGTCTCGGCATAACGGAGCTGCTCAAGAAATATCCCTATGAGATATCCGGCGGCCAGAAGCAGAGGGCGGCTGTCGCCCGCGCGCTGATAACCGAGCCGCGCATAATTCTCGCCGATGAGCCGACCGGCGCGCTCGATTCAAAGTCCACCGATGAACTGCTGCGCCTGTTCACCGAGGTCAACGCCCTCGGTCAGACTATTCTTATGGTCACGCACTCCGTCAAGGCGGCTTCCTCCGCAAAGCGCGTGCTATTTATAAAGGACGGCGAGGTGTTCCATCAGATTTATCGCGGCGCCGATACCGACAGCCAGCTCTATCAGAAGATATCCGAGACCCTGACTCTGCTTGCGACAGGCGGTGAGCGCAAATGAAAAAGTTTTTCTATCCGCGCCTCGCGTTTGATGGGATAAGAAAGAACAAGCGCCTCTATCTGCCGTATATTTTAACGCAGATAGGCATGATAATGATGTATTATATCGTCATCTTCCTGCGCTACGGCGAGTCGCTCAAGGGCACATTCGGCGAGGGTACGGTCAACATCGTGCTCATGCTCGGCGGCTGGGTCATCGCCATATTCGCCTGCATCTTTCTTTTCTATACAAATTCGTTTCTTATCCGACGCAGGAAGAAAGAGTTCGGACTCTATAACATCCTCGGCATGGACAAAAAGAATATCAGCATCCTGCTCTTTTGGGAGAGCCTGATAACTTCTGCCATATCGCTCTTCTGCGGTCTTGTGCTCGGCGTCGCGCTCTCGAAGCTTGCCGAACTCGGACTCGTCAAGGCGATAGGCGGCACTGATATCAGCTATGTTTTCCATGTCTCTCCGACTGCAATATTGCTGACTGTCGGCGTTTTCGCCGTTATCTTCCTGCTCCTCTTTATCAACTCTGTGCGCCAGATAATGGGCGCGAGCGCGGTGACTTTGATAAGGAGTGAAAACCTCGGCGAGAAGCCGCCGAAAGCTAACCCGCTTCTCGGCATCATCGGCACAATTTTGCTCATCGGCGCATATATTACCGCCGTTGTGATAACAGAGCCCCTGAGCGCAATACTCGTTTTCTTCATCGCGGTTATAATGGTCATCATCGGCACTTATCTTCTGATGATATTCGGCTCGGTGCTTCTCTGCCGCTTCCTGCAAAAGCGCAAGAACTATTATTATAAGCCGAATCATTTCATCTCCGTCTCTTCAATGACCTACAGAATGAAGAGAAACGGCGCGGGACTCGCGTCCGTCTGCGTGCTCGCAACAATGGTGCTCGTCATGATATCCTCGACCACCTGCCTGCTCTTCGGCACTGAGGACAGCGTCAACACCCGCTATCCGCGCGATATCGTGCTCTCGACAGGCTTTGATACTATCGACGGACTCGATGACGGCAATATCGAAAAAGTCGCCGCAGGCGTCGATTCCCTTGCCGCTTCGCATAAGGCGAACGCCTCAAATTTTGCGTCCTACAGATCCGTTGTGACTGTCGGCACGATTTCCGACGGCGGCAAGCTGATCGCAGGCGGCACGGGCGTAACAATCGGTTCAAACTCGAATGCGTATATCTGCTTCGATGTCGTGCCGATAGAGGACTACAACGCCGTCATGGGCACAAACGAAACCCTCGCGCCCGATGAGGTCATAGTCTATGGCTACAGAATGAAGTATAAATATGACACCGTGACTCTCGGCGACGGCAAGACCTACAAAGTCAAAAAGACAGCCGACAGCTTCCTCATTGACGGCGACTCCGCCGTAAATATCGCGTCCTCGATATATATTTTCGTGCCCGACTTCAAAAGTGCAGCCACGGATTTTGCAAAGCCCGAAAACCACAACGGGGTGCGCACCGTCAACTATAAGTATTTCAGATTTTTCGATACCGAACTCGACACCGCCGGCGAGAGAGCGCTGTGCAATGACTATATCGACGCGACAAAACCGGCAATGTCGTCTTACGGCAATATGATGACATTCTCGATAGACAGCCGCAATGCCGGCAGGGATGATTATTATTCTGCCTTCGGCTCGCTGTTCTATCTCGGAGTCATGCTCTCGGTCGTGTTCATCTTCGCGGCTGTGCTGATAATCTACTATAAGCAGGTTTCTGAGGGTTACGAAGATCAGTCGCGCTTTGAAATAATGCAGAAGGTCGGCATGACAAAGAAAGAGATAAGAAGGAGCATCAATTCCCAGCTGCTCACGGTATTCTTCCTGCCTCTTGCGGGAGCGGGTCTGCATATGATATTCGCGTCTATAATAATCCGCAGAATATTGCTCGCCTTCAACTTCAACAACCCCGTCCTCTTCGCCGTGACAACTCTTGTGTGCTTCGTCGTGTTCGCGCTGTTCTATACTCTTATTTACCGCGTCACCTCCAACGCCTATTATAAGATAGTCAGCGGCGCAAAGGAGAGAGAATAATGAAAAGAGCAGCGGCTGTTCTGCTGACTCTTGCTCTAATGCTCTCGCTCACGGCGTGCATGAGCCGCGGCAGTATGCAGCTCAAACGCGCGGACAGATACTTTGACGATCTGCGCGGCGCGTTCAAAATGTCCGATGTCACGAACAGCGCCAGGCTCATCGGTAAACGCGAGAACAACGGCAGGGACTGGTTCACCGGCAGCTACACCGCGCAGTGTGAGAACGAGACCGGACGCGATACCGTGTTCGGCGGCGCGTCGGCGCGCGACAAGCTGATAAAAGTGAAAGCTTATATCAAAACCGAGTCCGGCAGCGCAGTAATACGCCTGAGAATGGACGGAAAAGTGCTCGAATATACGCCCGACACCGACGGCAGATTCGAACGCGAGTTCAATTTCCAAAACGGCGGCAATTATATAATGATAGATTTCGACCGCTTCACCGGAACAGTTCAGATGACAGCAGAATATGTATAACAAAAACGGCAGGAACCGTAAAAAAGTTCCTGCCGTTTTCTCTTATTTTATATATCCCGGTGCATCGCTTTCGGGAATGTACATCGTCTGATTGTAGCCGTCGGTGAATGTTATCTGCGCGATATAGCCGCCGAGAGAGGTGTAACACTGTCCTTGAGCGAGTGCGAACAGCTCGTCTGACTGCTTTTGATTTGTAATGCTCTTTATGAAGCAATCATCCATGTCGCCGAAAGCTTTGTTCACCAACTTTATTTCTTTCGTGTTGAACATCGTGCTCATAATAAAAATCGGGTTTATCGCGGTGCCGCCGTATTTTCCGCTTTTGTTTATCTCCTGCGCCTGCAAAATGATGCGGCGGCAGTCGTAAATATTGACGCTCTTAACTTCGCGCTTTTGCCCGAGCGCGTCCGCCATGCCGTGTTCTTTGATAAACCTCAGCGTCTCGGTCATGTCGTCCGTGACAGCCGCAAGAACAGACCTGCCCTCAACATTTTCTTCATATAGACCGCCGTAGTATGTGGCATCGTCGTTGAGATAAATATATGCTACTTCCTTTTCGCTGCCGCGAAGAATATCCGTATATTTTTTCTTCGATATGTCGCTCCATATGCATTTGCCGAGCTTATCAAGCTCATCCGAGCTCAGCTCTCGGCAGAAGCTGCCGTCCTTGCTCGCTATTAGAACGCCATCCTTATTGCGCAGCGGATTGCCGTAGTTTCGAAATAAGAAATAGCCTTGCAGGTTCGACATATTCGGAGCTTTTACGTCTTCGCTTTCGAGCTTTTCGCGCTCTGTATCGGAGGCGGCGAGGAAAAGATATTGCTGTTCCTTTACCCCGTCTGTGTCGGCAACGGCAAAATATGAGTTGAGGTCTTTTTCACTTATGTTCGTGAAAGTGCGCTCCATGCTCTTCCCGTTCTTGAAATAATACTTGACGGAGAACTGGGTGTTTGTCTTTTCGTCGCTCTTCTTCTCGTTCGTTATGAGCTTGTGGATGGAGAGCACCGTGTTTATGTCCTTTTCCGTCGAGAGAGTTATGCAGTTTGTATAGGGCTTGAGAACCGTTGCAGTGCCCTTGACGGTGCGGAGTATACTGCCGTTTTGCGCCATTCCGCTCTCAAAGCTGAACGGCATCGACACCGTGACATACTCTACCTCTTCCGCTTCGGGAACGCGCGCGGTGTAGCCGAATCCGCCGGTCAGGAATATTGCGGTGATTATCGCCGTTGCGCCGACCGGCATTGCAAACTGCCAGAGATTCTTGCGAACCGCCTTCAAATTCCTGCGCGCAATGAATGTGTAGGCAAAATATGCCGCGAGCATGACGGCGATACCCAAAAGCGCGGTGAGCGCAGTATTAACGGAGGGGATAGTGGTTTTCAAAACCCATGCGGGAACGGAAAATCCGCAGAACACTATTATCGCCGAGGTAAGCGCTGTGAGCACACGGCTCGCCGCCGGAACTCCGAGCTCTTCAAGCTTCTTTTTGCCGAACATCCGCTGCGCGAGCACGATCAATACGGCGGTCAAAACTATCCAAAGCAGTATCGGAAGCCATGCGTCTATCCCGGGCAGAGATGAGCAGTCCTTGCAGAAACCGAAGTCGATAGGACCGAATCCGCGCAGATCCGAGATTGCAGAATCCTCTATACTCGTTCCGGGAACGCGGAACAGCGTGAACGGGCAGAATGCCATTATCCCGCGTCCGCCCCGTTGGATGGAGAAACTGAAATAGTAATGCTGCATATCCATGTCGCCGGTATAATTCACGCCGGAGACTGCCGTTCTGCCGCGCAGAAATACCGAAGAAAGGGCGTCCCAAGCAGTCGAGAGAAGCGGCAGGGCGAGAATGAGCACTACAGAATAAAATATGCTCTCCGCAACGCTTCCCGTGAGCGAAGCCGTCAGCGCGCCTATCGCGAAGCCAGCGAACATCATCGCCAAAAATCCGGCATACTGATAGAATATGACGGGGAGAACCTTTGCGGCGGAGCAGCCGGACGCGCAGCATATTATCGCGCTGATTATCCCGGGTATTATTATCGCCGCGCCGAGGAGCGTCAGCGAAGAAACACAGCGGTTTTTAAAGAGCGTCGAGCGGCTGAGATTGAAGCTGAACCACACATTTGACTGATTCTTTATGTTGATGAATCGCAGAGTGTATGCCGCCTGTATCGCGCCGACGAGAACAACGCAGAATGAGATGAAAACAAGCGAGTCGGGCGAGTTCCTGAACCATGTGAAAAAGACCTTTTCTTTCTGTTTGAACTGAAAATATGCGCATACTGCCGCCTGCACAGTGAATGCGAGAAAGGTCAGCGCGGGTATGACGAGATTTGAAGCAAAGCTGCGCTTTAAGTCGGCGGAAGCAATATTATTCAAAGACTTTTGAGATTTCATCGCTCTTGTCCTCCGTTTCCTGTAAGAATATTTCTTCAAGCTCCATCGGGAACTCGTCGATGAACAGCGGCTCCAATGCGTCGAGCTTTGCCCTTGCGTCGTCGATGTGTCCGCAGACGGTCACAACGGCGCTCCTGCCGTCGATGTCGAGCTTTTTGATGTCGATATTCCCGAATATCGAGCGCGTCGGCTCAAAGTCAAACTGAAGCCTGAATTTGCGCCAGGTAGAGGGGATATCGTCCGTGCAGCAGTTCATCTGCATACGCTTGCCGGATATCAGCACTATCCTGTCGCAGAGGTTTTGAAGATCTGCTATCGCGTGGGACGAGATGAGCATGGTGCAGCCGCTCTGAGCCATGTAGTCCATGAAAAGCTGCTTGCAGATGTCCTTTTTTGCGATGTCAAGCCCGTCGAGGCATTCGTCGAGCAGCAGGACTTTCGGCGACGAGGCGAGCGCTAACGCTATCTCCGTCTGGCGCTGCATTCCTTTTGAAAATCCGCGTATTTTCGCGTCGCCGTCAAGCTCAAAGAGCTTTAGCATACGCTCGAAGTTGCCGAATGAAAACTCCGGGTAGTAGTCTTTGTAGAAGCGAGCCGCGCTGTTCGGGGTCGAGCCGACGGGGAAGAAGAGATCGTCCGGCACGAAAAACAGCCGCGAGCGCACCTCGTCGGAATTGTAGGTGGATTCGCCGTCTATAAGCACCTTGCCGGAGTCCGGTTTATAGAGCCCCGCGGCGCATTTTATAAGCGTTGTTTTGCCCGCGCCGTTGTAGCCTATCAGACCGCAGACGGACGAGTCACAGGCGGAGAAGGATATGTCCTCAACGGCGGTGAAATCGCCGTAGCTTTTGGTGACGTTTCTGAATTCAATCATGGCGTTTGCCTCTTTGCTCCTTTCATTTGTTTTCGGCGTAGACCTGCTTCAGAAGCTCCACAATATCCGCTTCGCTCAGCCCGTTTGCCTTCGCCGAGCGCAGAGCGGCCGAGAGCGCCGAAAGAGCCTGCTCACGCACGCGGCTGTTGTCCGCTGCGTTTTCGCTGATAAAGACTCCGCGCCCGGGTTGGGAATAGGTCACGCCCTTTGCCTCAAGCTCCTGAAACGCGCGCTTTACGGTGTTCACATTGAGCTTGAGCTCGGAAGCTAAAGAGCGGGTGGAGGGCAGACGGTCGTGCGGCTTGTACACGCCGCGCCTGACCATGAGCATCACCTGCTCCTCGATCTGTTCGTAGATAGGTGTTTTTGAGTGGAAATCGAGTATAATCACGATTTGTCCTCCATATTAAAAAGTTAGCTAACTGAGCTATCTCAAATAGCTCAGTTGTATATTATCATCCTTTTCGACGTTTGTCAACGGAAAAGTTTTATTTTTCTTTCGTCAATATTTCCAAATGTCGGGCGCTTTGTTTGTGCATATTGCGGCAAGAACGGCGATAGCGCAAAAATAAATCTTTGATTAAAGAGCCGAAAAAAGTCCGACCCGACCGAATAAAACAAAAAACGGGATTGGCGGTCAGTCCGTCAATCCCGTTTCGTCTATCTTATTTTTTTACATATCTGTCAAACGTGAAAACGTATCCGTTGCTCTCCTGCGCGGCGGAGCGCTCGACGAGCTTCCAGCCTGCGCGGGCGTCGAGGTCGGGGAAGAACTTCTCCGCCTTTCCGTCCGCATTTACGCGCGTTACATACGCTTCATCGCATGAGTCAATCAGCTCGTTGTAGACCGCCTCTCCGCCCATGAGGAATACATTTTCGCCATTTTCAATAATGTCCGCGAGCTCGTCAATGCCGTGGCACACCGTGACATTCTCGGCGCTCCAATTTTCGTCTCGCGTCAGCACTATATTCTTCCTGCCAGGCAGAGCCTTCTGCCCCGGCAGGGAGAGAAACGTCGTGCGTCCCATGATAACGGTGCTGCCCATGGTCTTCTCTTTTAAAAACTTGAGGTCGGCGGGGATATGGAAGAGCATTCCCGTGCCCTTGCCGATGCCCCAGTTTATGTCGGCACAAACTATTGCTTTCATCTTCGCTCCTTATATCGCAACGGGTATCTTCTCGGTGAACTCGTGATATTTGTAGTCCTCAAAATGCACGCTGTCGGGCGTGAACTTGTAGAAATCCGTTATTGACTTGTCGAGGACGAATTTCGGCGCGTCGTAGGGCTCGCGCTTTATCAGCTCTTCGACTATCGGAACGTGCTTGTCGTAGATATGCGCGTCCGCAATGACATGAACAAACTCGCCCGGCTCAAGTCCCGAGACCTGCGCTATCATGTGAACGAGCGTCGCATATTGGCAGACGTTCCAGCTGTTTGCCGTGAGCATATCCTGCGAGCGCTGGTTGAGTATCGCGTTGAGCTTCTTGCCAGTGACATTGAAAGTCATGCTGTAGGCGCAGGGGTAGAGGTTCATCTCGCTCAGGTCTGCGTGGACATATATATTTGTCAGTATGCGGCGGCTGAGCGGGTTGTGCTTGAGGTCATAGAGAACTCTGTCAACCTGGTCGAAATCACCTTCGGGATAGTGGTGCTTGACTCCGAGCTGATAGCCGTATGCCTTGCCGATGCTGCCGTCTTCATTGGCCCAAGCGTCCCAGACGTGACCCTTGAAGTCGTTTACATTGTTAGATTTCTTCTGCCATATCCAAAGCAGCTCGTCCGTTGCGCTCTTGATAAAAGTTTTTCTGAGCGTCATCGCCGGGAACTCCTTTGAAAGGTCGTAGCGGTTGACGATGCCGAACTTCTTTATCGTGTGCGCGCTCGTGCCGTCCTCCCAGTGCGGGCGAACGTTGTAGTCCGTGTCCCATGTGCCGTTTTCGAGTATATCCTTGCAGTTGGCGATAAATACCTCGTCTGCGTAGCTCATTTCTTCCTCTCCTCTTTGCCTTTTCTTTATTTATATTATTCCTGTCTGCCGGAGCAGATCGGGTATTCCGTGCTCAAAATCAACGCCGTAGCGAAGATCCGTGCCCGCTTCTTTCGTTCTCACGATGCAGCCGTGGGTGTAGTCAACGGCTATCCTCGCGCTCTCGGCGAGGCTCAATCCGTTCATGTATGCGCCGAGCAGCGCGCTCGCGAACACATCGCCCGTGCCGTGAAAATATCCGTCCACCGTGTCCGAAAGGGCGTAGCTTATCTCATCTGTCGAGCGGTCGTATGATGCCGAGCCGACCTGTCTGCCGTCGAATGCAACGCCCGTCAGAACCACCTTTGACGGCCCGAGACAAGAGAGCCTGCGAAGCGTCGATTCAACATATTCTTTTGAGTAGGGGGCAGGGCGGTATTCCTCGCCGAGCATGAACGCCGCCTCCGTGAAGTTCGGAACGATTATGTCCGCCTTGGCGCAAAGGCGCGTCATCTGCCTTGCAAAGTCCATGTTGAACACCGAATACATACTGCCGCCGTCCGCCATAGCGGGGTCGACAAGCACAACGGTGTTTTTCTCTTTGAAGTCATCGATGAAATCCGTTACTATGTCTATCTGTTCAACAGAGCCGAGAAATCCGCTGTATATCGCGTCAAATTTTATTCCGAGCTTTTTCCAGTGCGCCGCTATCGGGCGCATATCTGCCGTGAGGTCGCGGTAGGTGAAGCCCTCGAGCCCGCCCGTCTGCGTAGAGAGCACGGCCGTGGGTATGGCCGCCACTTCAATGCCCATAGCGGAGATTATCGGCAGCGCGACTGTCAGCGAGCACTTGCCGAAGCCCGATATATCGTGTATGGCGGCCGTTCTTTTGAGTCTCTCCATGTGTATCACTCGCTTTTTGTTATGATGTCCGCAAGCTCCCCGGCTGTCAGCCCGGGGATATATTTTTCCGTTTGAACCGATTCGAGCGCCGATGTTATCGCCCCGCGCCGAAGCTCGATTCCTTTAAGACACTTCTCAATCTCCGATACGTCTCCGATATTCATAAAGTCGCCGAAAATGCGTATATCTTCTATCCGCCCGCAGGCGGTTTTCTTTTTTATATAAACCGTTCCGCAGCTAAGACGGGATCGCTCGGATTTTTGAAGCCGCTCGGCGCCGCAGTTCCATTCGTCGGTCGAATATTTGCTGTCCCGAAGCTTCTCAATGGCTTCTATATCGCTTTCGCCGAGTCCATATATTTCTCCGCCGCGCTCCGTCATATATTCAGCCAGCATCGCGCCGATAATATCGGGGCTGACTTCTCCTTTCGTGTATTCCGACAGATTCGCAACGCGGCTTCTGACTGACTTCACTCCGTGCCCCATCAGCTTGGTTTCGTCCGGCTTCAGCGCCTCGGACAGGGCGTCGAGGTCGGAATTTATCAGCAGCGTGCCGTGAAACAGCGACCTGCCGCCGTGCGAACACATCGCCGTGCCGGAGATTTTTCTGCCGCCGACAAGAATGTCGTTTCGCCCGGAAAGCTCCGCCACAACGCCGATGGAGCGAAGAACATCTATAACGGGTCGGCACAGTTCAACTCTGTCCGCTTCGCCGTTTATAATGAACGAAAAATTGAGGTTGCCGCGGTCGTGATAGACAGCCCCGCCGCCGGTCATCCGCCGAACAACGGGCAGGGAGCGGGCCGAGACATAATCGGGGTTTATTTCGTCCGCGGCGACCTGATTCTTACCGATTACAATGCACGGCTCATTTCTCCAAAGCAGGAAAAAATCCTCGCTTTTTTCGCGGAGCAGATATTCCTCCGCCGACAGATTAAAAAACGGGTCGGTGCTGCCGAGCGTCAGAATAAACACAAAACTCATCTCCGAAAATCTGTTGCCCTTTATAATATCATTTCGCGGGAAGAAAATCAATAAAAAGCGCGAACGAAACACGAAAAAGAGCCGCCCTGCGAGTTTTGCAGAGCGGCTCGTCTGTGTTATTTAAACAGCTTCTTTATAAAATTAATTATAGATGACGTGATTTTAAGAATCGGCTTGAAGATTGCCTGGAAAGCCTTGACAACGAGCGATTTATCCGTGCCGTTGTCGTTCTCTATTTCGGCATAGAAAGCGTCATAGTCGCCGTTTTCGTATCTTTCAAGCATTTCGCCGAAGGTGACGTCCTTTTCCTCGCCGTCCTTCATAACGCTTATCTTCACATAGATATCCTTGAAGGTGAGGTACTCGGAGTCTGGATCGACGCACTCGAATCTCTTGCCGTCCGTAGAGTCTGCCGTCTTGATTCCGTCGAAGGTCAGAACGTCGAAGTGGAGATACATGGCGTCGGGATATCTCGACGCGTAGTAGGCAAGGTATCTTCCGGCAACGCTCTCAAAGACGGTGAGCGTGCCCTTGAAGTTTATAACCTTCTTCTCCTCGTCGTAGCTTACTGTCACAAGCGGCATCTCATTATCAAGGGCGAAAGCCTGCGCGGCGGTGTTTTTCTCGTCGCATATGAGCAGGAATTTTTCGTTGTGACCGTCAAACGCATCGTACTCTATTTCCGTGTCGCCCTCGGCGGTAATCGCAACCGTCATGAGGTCGCCGCAGTTTGCGAATGCGAGGGAGTTTATATTTTTTACATCGCTTCCGAGCAGAACTTCCGTCAGATACGGGAATCCGTTGAACGCATTCTTGCCCACGGAGGTCACTCCGTTGCCGAACACAACTCCCGTGACCAGATCGGCGTTGCTGCTCCAGGTGTCGTCTGCGACATTGTCATAGGAATACATGTCGCCGCTGCCCTCGACCGTTATCTGATAGAGGTCGGGCTGGAAGCTCCATGTGAGGTTGTCGCCGCATACGCCGCTCGTCTGACCGTAGTTGTAGACAATCTTGATGTTCTTGAGCGCAGATGCAACGTCAACAACATTTATCTTGTCCCAGTCGCTCTTTGTGCCGCGATAGTATATAGTATCTATCCTGTTCGTGCCGCCGAGCGCACCGATTTCTATCTTCTTTATGCCCTTTCCGACAACGACGGTTCTGAGCTTCGGGCATATAGAGAATATATTTTTGAAAGTGTCTACTTTGTCATTGAACTCAAAATGTGTCAGCGGTGTGCTGCTGAATGCTTGAGTTCCTACATATTCAACCGAGTCGGGGAGATAGAACTCTGTCATTCCGCATCCGTCGAATGCTACCTGGTCTATCATTCTGACTGTGTCGGGGACTGTGGTTATCTTGAGCGAGCCGCAGTTCCTGAACGCGGCATACGGAATTTTCTTGATAGCATATGAGAAAGTTACATCAGTAAGATTCGCGCAGTTGTAGAAAGCATATTGATCTATGTTGCAGTTTATATCGAATGTGAAAGCTTTCTCGAAGTTCGGGCAGTGGAGCAGGAGCGACTTGTCCTTGTTATAGAGTACTCCGCGCTCGTCTGCGCTGTAGTTCGGGTTGGCGGCGTCTACCGTAATTGCCGCAGGGCATCCTGCGAAGGTGTAGCCGGGGACGACGATATTTGTCAGATTCTTAGATATCTTTATCTCCTTGAGTGCACAGCCCGTAAAGGCGCCTTTTTCGATTCTTGTGACGGAATCGGGGATAGTTACGCTTTCGAGCTTTTTGCACGTCAAGAAGCATTCCGAGGGTATAGTCTCGAGTCCTTCGGAAATAACCGCCCTTGTCAGCTTCGCGCAATCCCTAAATGCTCCGAAGCCTATTGTTTTTACGGATGACGGAATTGTTATGTCAATGAGCTTCGAAGCACCGTCGAAAGCGTATTGACCTATAGTTTCAAGTCCGTTCGGGAGATAGACGTCGGTAACGCCCGCGCTCTTGAACGCATAGGGGGCGATTTCCTTTACGGTTGAGGCCACCGAGCATTCGACAACATCGTAATCCGCCGTTGTGTTCCCGGAGGGGAATCTGATGAGCTTTGTCTTGTCCTTGTTATAGAGCACGCCGTTGAGCGAGCTGAGATACGGGTTTAGCGAATCGACCTCGAACGATTTCATATAGTAGAACGGCCATAGCGTGTCGCAGAACACTTTAGCGTCGGTTATGTTGACGTTTTTGCCGATTTTGACTTTGAGTCCGTAGGTGTTCAGATTTGCGTAGTTCCACTTTTTTATGTCATTGAGCGTCAGCACGCCGCTGCCCGCTATTGTCAAGGTGTTGGAGGCTTGGTCGTAGGAGAGAGTTATCTCGTCAGGCTCCTCGGGCTCGCCGTAGTTATAGACGACTGTCGCCGACTTAATAGCGTCGTTTGAGAAGCTGTCTATTGTTATGAGCTTCCAAAGCTCCTCCGTGCCGCGGTAGTTTACGGTTTTCAGCGATGCATTGAATGCCGCGCCGTCTATTCTCTGGAGCGTTGCGGGGAGGGTCACGGTGTTGAGATTTTTGCAGTTGTAAAATGCGTTCTTCGGTATGGCTCGCAGGTTGTAGTCAATGTCAACGTTTCTGAGATTTTCGCAGCCGCTGAACGCATATTCGTTGAGATTGCATCTGACGGTGTAGTCAAATGTATACGGAAGATTCGGGCAGAAGTAGAGCAGAGTCTTGTCTTTGTTGTAGAGCACGCCCAGATCGTCCGTGCAGAAATACTTATTTTCGGGGTCGACGTTGAGCTTTATGTTGAGCTTTCCCAGAGTCCTTCCAGGCGATACAGCAAAGGTCTGAACATTTTTCGGAATGTCGAGCGTAGTCAGCTTCACGCAGTCCCAGAACGCACCCTCGCCGATTGTGGTTACGGATTCGGGAATCACTACGGTTTCGAGCGTGCGGCATCTGTCAAAAGCCTCTGCGGGTACTTCGGTGACGCCCTCTTCAAAAGTCACCTTGTTCAATACCCTGCACTGGCTGAATATGCCTCTGCCCATCGAAGTTACCGTGCCGGGGACAGTGATATAGAGCAGATTGTTGCAGTTAAAAAACGCAAAAGTGTCTATCGTCTCAAGACCGTCGTTAAGGAATACGGTTTTGAGTGCCGAGGAAAATTCAAAGGCGCCGTAGGAGATTGTCTTTACCGTGTCGGGAACGGTGTAGAACGAAAATTCCTTGCTGCCTGCCGGGTATTTTATAAGCACGGTCTTATCCTTGCTCATGAGTACGCCGTCGGGGCTGCAGAGATATTTGTTGTCCGCGTCGACTTCATACGCCTCAACAAAGTCGAAGTTGTCAAATACCCATCCCTGTTTGATGTTGACGTCGGGGCCTATCTTTACATGATTTGCCAACCACGACGCACCGAAAAGATTGCTTTCGCGCTCGCCGTCTCCGAGTGTGCCGCTGCCGCTCAAAACAAGCGTCTTGTCGGCGGCGGTATACACCCAGTTAACGCCGTTTAGCGTACCGCTCGCGTCCGAGCCGTCGGCGAAAGCCGCACCCGCGCAGCCGAACACGGTCAGTGCCGCGAGAGCAATGCTCAAAAACTTCCTGAGCGTTGCTTTGATTTTACTGTTCATCGTTTCTTGCACCCTTTCTCATTATCATCATCACTTCAACAGTGAAATATCCGTTTTCATATTTGAGATTGACCTCGCCATTGTATTTCTTTGCGGCGCTTCTTATGCTGCCGATGCCGAACCCGTGGTTCATGCTGTCGAGCTTCGTCGTTTTGACAGTGTTGTTCTTTATCTCGACCGGGTGGAGAGTGGGGTTGCTGACGGTCAGCATGAACACCGCCGAATCCTGAACGGCGTGAACGCTGATGACCGCGTTGCCAACAAGCTTGCTCGCCTCAACAGCGTTGTCCAGCGCGTTCGCAAGAATAGTGCAGAGGTCGATGTTTTCAATCCCGTCGGCGGGTATTATTCCGTCGAAATCAAGCTTAGTCTGCCAAATTGCCGCAGCGGCGCTCTTCTCGGCGAGTATGGCGTCGGCAAAGTGGTTGCCTGTCGAAAATGCATTTTTCGTCGCGTCGAGCCTGCCGTAAAGCTCGTCTATGTATTTTTCCGCCTCGCCGTACTGCCCGTCGGATATCAACGCCCTGACGGAGGTGAGATTGTTCTTGAAATCGTGGCGGAACACACGCATATCGCGGTTCTTCTGAACCATATTATTGTAGTGGTTGAGCTCGAGCTCAAGCTGCTTCTCCGTCGCGCGCTTTCTCTGCGAAGCGATAAGATATTTTGTAACCAGATACGCTATGCACCCGACGATGAGCACGGACGAAAGCATAGTCAGCGCGTTTGCCGTCTCTTTTGTATATTCAGCGTTGAATGAGACCGTGACGCTGTAATATGCGGCGAGAAAAGCCGCGTATATCATCAAGCTTGCGACCGGCGGGAATTTGTCGAAGGCTTCCGTGAGGTCTGCCCGTCCGCGCCTTCTGACGATCAGCGCGGTGGCGGCGAATATAATTAGATATATGACAATACGGGTTATCAGCTGACCTATGACGCCGAGCCTCATGGCATAGTTCAATATGAACGCCAGGTAGTCAAGGCTCGATACCATGGCTATTCCTATCCATAAAAAGGCCGTCTTTTTGCGCGACTTGAACATCAGATAGGGATAGACGATGTGGCACAGAGTCGATGTCATGTCAACGGTGTCGGCCACATCGAGGTATTTCGGCAAAAATGCCGGAGCGAAGCTCAGTGCGGCGAGGCCGAGGCAGAAAACGTCGAGCGGGATTTTCCTCGTTTTCGTTTCGTAACCGACCGAATGCAGAAATGTGTGCACAAGCAGTATACAGCACACGCAGCTGATGAGGTTCAGCGGCGGGCAAACGGCGTTTAGCACCTTAACATTGTTCATCTTCTGTTACCCCTATACTTTAAAGTGCGTTGCGCTGCCGTGCCAGCTCGCGAAGCTTTCTGGATATCTTGTTTAAGCTTTTCGCTCTGATCGGAATGCTCTCCTCACGGTTCTTTATGTATATACCATCCGTATTAAGGTAATCTATCATCGACAGATTCGTCAGATAGCTGCGGTGTGTGCGGAAAAAGTGAAAAGGCGTAAGCTCCTTTTCAAGGCTGTCGAGAGACCTTTTGCAGACGAACACTTTCTCTTCGCCGCCGCTGTCGTAGTGGATATATGCGTCCTTACGCTCGACTTTTATAAAATATATGCTGTCTATGTCGATGAGCTTTGAATCCCCGCCGTTTCTGACGAGCAGGCGGCGGAATGAATATGCGTCCTTGTCCAGCTCGTTGAGCGCACGGTAGAGCTTCTCTTTCTCAACGGGCTTTGTGAGATAGCGATGCGCATGAACCTCAAAAGCGTCGTAGACGATGTCGTCGTATTGCGAGATGAATATAATAGTCTTCGTTGTCATATATTCTTCTCTGATACGCTTTGCAAGCTCGAACCCGTCTATATCCGGCATTCGGTAATCGAGAAGAAAAACATCGAATTCACCGATTCTCTCCGCCAACTCCTCGGAGTTTGAAAAGGCCGTAGCACTTATTCCGTAGGCTGCCTTTCGCGGATATTCTTCAATGAGCGACATTATCTCCCGAAGTTCCCGCAAATCGTCGTAACATACCGCAATTCTCAATATAATCTACCCCCAAAAAAAGAACAAAAAACTTCCTAATGCATTTTAATACTTTAAACAATTTCTGTCAATGAATTTGGATGCTTTGCCCAAAAAAATTTAGTTAATACCGAAAAAAGTAATGCTCGTACCGAGTGGGTAACCTTTTAATTCTTCTTCCCGTTTTTGCGCTTTT
>OOCI01001057.1_pt1 | contig 21918 bp, 24 predicted proteins | sample 1671761 | NCBI WGS metagenome assembly OOCI01 (sample SAMN06348190, study PRJEB24527) | human gut metagenome | biome: human gut; feature: ankylosing spondylitis patient; material: feces | host: Homo sapiens | place: China | collected 2015-10
GGCTTCGCCGATGGGATTTTGCATTACTGAATCATTTTCTTACGGTCTCAGCAGTGAATGCTTCGACCTGTACTGAATAGTTACAACAATTACAGTAATTATTCACAGTTCACTTCCCGGAGCTGAGCCTTCGCCGCATTCACATATCGCTGTGCATTATTCCCCGTTTCCCTGATTTCCTCCGGAGTCAGGCTGCGGATCACCTTCGCCGGATTGCCAAAGGCAAGGCTTTCATCCGGAATGTGTGTATTCTGTGTCACAAGAGCTCCCGCACCAATGATGCAGTTGTCCCCAATCACTGCTCCGTTCAGAATAATAGCTCCCATTCCAATGAGCGTGTTGCTTCCAACCGTACATCCATGAACAATCGCACCATGTCCGATCGTCACATCATTTCCAATACTCACCGGATAACCGGAGCTCACATGCACCACGGCATTGTCCTGTACGTTCGTCCTGCTGCCAATGGCAATCTGATTGGAATCGCCACGAATCGTTGCATTGTACCAGATGCCCGAGTCTTCTCCAATTGTGATATTTCCTTTGATAACTGCACCCTCTGCCACATAGTAAGCCATGGTTTGTCCTCCTGATCCAAGTTGATTTCTTTCTTATCGTATCACGGACTGAAACAGATCTCAATTCACATTGTTAATTTTCTATTGCCTGTTATCCATCCGCCAATTATCCTCAAAAATTTTCTTGTAAACCGATACGATTCTATGTCATAATAATTAAGTTGTCGTTTTAAAAAATTTACGAGGGAATAAAGGGAAAATGTCAGAAAAAATTGCAAGTATTAACAGTGTTGTAAACAGCTTCATCTGGGGTGTTCCCGCCATGATCTGCATCATCGGCGTCGGCATCCTTTTAACCGTCAGAACGAGATGTATTCAGGTGCGCAAATTTGGCGTTGCCATGAAAAACACCATCGGAAAGATTTTTGACAAAACGCAGGCCAGGGATGGCTCCATGAGTCCCTTTCAGGCTGTATGTACGGCCCTTGCCGGAACCGTCGGAACCGGAAATATCGCAGGCGTTGCCGGTGCCATCGCACTTGGCGGACCGGGTGCCATCTTCTGGATGTGGTGCTCCGCATTCTTAGGCATGTGTACCAAGTTTTCTGAAGTAACCCTCGCCATCCATTTCCGTGAAAAAAATAAAAACGGCGAGTACGTTGGCGGACCTATGTATTACATTAAAAACGGCCTGTCTAAAAAATGGCATTTCCTGGCTGTCTTTTATGCGGTCTTCGGCGTACTGACTGTCTTTGGAACCGGTAATGCGACTCAGGTAAATACCATTGTTTCTTCTGTAAATACCGCACTTATAAATTTTAATATTTTAAAGGGCGAACCCAACAGCAATGTTAACCTGATCTTCGGCATCTTTATCGCCGCACTGGTTGCCATGGTACTGCTTGGCGGAATCAAGCGAATCGGACAGGTATCTGAAAAGCTCGTCCCCTTTATGGCAGTTCTGTATGTCATCCTTGCCTTGGGCGTAATTATCCTGAACATCCAACGCGTACCCGGAGTCTTTGCCCAGATTGTGAGTGGTGCCTTTACCCCCAGAGCAGCAACCGGCGGTATCATCGGATCGATGTTCCTTAGTATGAAAAAGGGTGTTTCAAGAGGAATCTTCTCCAACGAAGCCGGCCTTGGTACCGGATCCATCGCCCATGCCTGTGCCGATACTGACAATGCAGTTCACCAGGGTATGTTTGGAATTTTTGAAGTTTTCATGGATACCATTGTAATCTGTACCCTTACAGGACTTGTCATTCTGCTTGCCGCTCCGAATATTTCCTATGGACAGGCAGCCGGTGCAGAATTAACCATCTCCGGCTTTACGGCAACCTATGGCGGCTGGGTATCCATCCTCACAGCGATTGCCATGTGCTGCTTCGCATTCAGTACCATTATCGGATGGGGCTTATACGGCTCCCGCTGCATCGAGTTCCTCGGCGGTGAAAAGTTCGTCCGCCCGTTCCTCGTGGTATATTCCTTCGTTTCCATCGTTGGTGCTACCATGAACTTAGGACTGCTTTGGGACATCTCCGATACCTTCAATGGACTTATGGCAGTCCCCAACCTGATTGCCCTGCTCATGCTCTCCGGCCATGTAAAGAAGCTTGCCATAGAAGTCGATCAGGCCGAAAAGGACGGCACAATTTAGGATCATAGGATCATCTTTTTGCAGGCAAAATCACATTTTCTCCACCGGCAGCTAACGTCTGGGTGCGTTCGAACGCGAATGCATCCAGATTTTTAATATTCCTTTGTGATCTGATCCTGAATTCCATACTGCTTCTTAAATGTTTCAAGATCCTCAAAGCCTCGAATCAGCATCACTTCCCTGAATTCACCTGTATGCAGATTCTTAAATCCTGCAACCTGCTCTCCATTACAGATACTTGCCTTAATCAGAGGCTTTTCATTTTCTTTATCATAGGTATGCAGAATGAGTTTTTTCTTAAACAGTGCCATGGTCTTTCTTTCCTTCCCCAGCCTGCCGGTCATTGCCAACCATAAGGAACTGATTTCCCTTTCTTATAACTGCTCCTACCCGGATATTAATAAGACCATTATCAATTGGAATGGTGCAGTCGGATGGGGGATTTGCCGTCTGTTTGCTTCGATCCTGCCATAACACAAAATCAATCTTCTTAGCATCAGATATCTCTAGATCGGGGAATTTCTGATTAAATAAAGTCAGAATCATCTGTCCTTCATCAGAATGTAAATATTCGTAAAACTTCTTTTTGTACAAATCGTATCTCTGCACACATATACTTTCACGGTTTTTATGTCCTGATGCCGGTATGCAAAGTCCAAAATGCTCCTTCGTAACCACACTATCCCAAATCGGGTTCTCCGGCTGCAGCATATGTAACATTTTACTCGAAAAAGACATTTCAAAGGTATTCTGTATCCCCAGTATCCGATCAAATATCTCCTGAAAAGTGACGTTATTTTGATCTGCTTTCAATTCCTCAAGCAGCTGAAAATAACCACTTGCAAATTCATCACTGTAAAATTTCCGCATCTGATAAAATTTTCTGAATACATCCTGATAATGTGCATCTTCTGCCACATTGGTAGAATAGAGATTATTAAGCAAATAACAGTAATCATTGATTCCTGCCTGCAGGCCAGGTTTGTCTAATATTTCAAGAATTGTTTGTTTTGTGAGCATTGTATATTTCTCCCTAATAGCTAGTATGGCCTATTAATATCTCCATGTTCTATTGTTTACAATATCGCAATTCACCTGTTTGGTATAATTACCTTACTTTACCATCTGTCCCAATATATCCTATAAATTATTAGGAGATAAAAATTCACTCCATATTTTCCACCCTATCTTATTCACATCCAACGTTCCAGCCGGATTTCTCTTTCCCCACTGGCCTCCATTACTTCCACTTGTAGATGGTAATTGAACTCCTCTAAGCATTGGATAGTGTTTTATAAATGTAGCATATGCTCTTTTTCCCGGCAAACCTATTCTCTTGATGTTAGGATATCTTAATAATAATTCTTCAATATTGTTAAGTTCTTCAGATATAATGTCTACATCTCTACTCGTCTTCTTCATCCCCCTTCTATTCACACGAATTCCTGATGCATAAATATCCCATAAGGCAATCTGAGAATTCTTTAATAATTGTATTTTATCACTGTCAGATAAAGGAAAACTACATCCCATATATTGAGACAGGAACTGCCAAAAACAATTACCTCTATCTGCATAATAAAATTTAGTTTCTAATGATTTTTTACCAGGAAGTGTGCCCAAGATTAAATACTTTGAGTCTTGAAAAATAATTGGATCAAATCCATATATTTTACTATCATCCATTCATTAATCCTCCATTTCAAAAATCGTATATTTTATACAACTCGTGCATCTTCATTTTAAATGCTTTATTTAACGCAGCAAAATTGCAGCTACTGCAATAATACACCCAAAGATACCTATGACATTGGAAGAAAATGCATATATCTTATTACTATCCGTTTCTTTATAAAATACTCTCCCTGCTTGAACTAAGGTTCCAGCTAGAAAACAAATAGGAATTGCCAATACAATTTCTTTCATAGAACCAATAATGTTAATTGCCCGAATAATCCGCAGCATACAACGTACAATTATATACATCCCTATTATCCATAAAATCAATCCCAAAGTTTCAACTACTGTAGAGATGATCGAGGAAAGAACATTCTCATAAAGTTTATCTGATACAGTATATTTTTTGCTGATCTTTATTGGAAAAAAAGTAATATTTAGAGCAAGCTTCCACCTCGGATAACTTTTTTCTTATGTGAATTTTTCCCCATAATTTCCCCCCTCTACACATATATTTTCAAACACTATACTCACTACTGCAATTTAACTTATATCTACATCTTTTATCTAATTTAATCCATTTCCTATCCATAGGAAGTTTTCCTTCGACCCAGCATCGTTTTATTTGAGAGAAATGAAAAGTATATAATTTGTTTTTCTCATCCCAATAACCCAATATTATCTCATCAAAGTTTTCCTTCCCTACCTCCATATTCCTTTCATGTAATAAAAACTCCATTTTAACTCGCTTTGAACAATTTGCATCAACTACGACAGTATAAGCTTCATCTGACCCCAAATGTACAACACGATTGTCATTCCCAGTTTTTTGGACCTGTGTAAATTCCTTTATTATCTGCCCATCATTACATGCATACAGATTCACATCACGAACTATTCTTGATATACCGCTTGTATTAATTATATCAAGCCATACTGATATATGCATAAACAATCCTAGCCCCTGGGAACTTTCATAGAATCCCCATGGTCTGTTGATTGCACCTTCTGAATATACAACCCGCGCATACAATGAAATTTTCCCACTAGATTGCATCTTTTTATTTAACCAGATCCCTAATAATGTACCTAATACACCTATAATGGATCCAAACAATGCTGCTCCAGCGGAAATTAAAGTTGCTTGTAGATTTATATCCATTGTTTTATACCTCATCGCTCAATTTATCTATTTTGGACTCCTTGATAATACTAATCACTATTATGTAATAATCCTAACATAATTTTTTACAAATAAAAGTATCTTGTCAATTTTTCATTTATTTTTGTCACTTTTATGATTATAAACGCATTTTCTCCAGCACATGTAGCAAACACCTTTTCGTGTATATAAGACTCTTTTTTCTGCTACGTTTTTATCACATAAAAATCGTTACCCATGGTGTCTGTTGCCGATACCCCTTATCAGTCTCAAAAGTAGAGCCTCCGGAAGTAATATACTCCTGCGCTTCCTTCTAGCTTCTTAACCACTGTAGGCTTTGGCTTTCTTCCTGTCATCGGAATCCCCTCCTTCCACATTTTTTGCATAATAAAAGGACCATACATTTCTGTACGACCCCTTCTACAAATTACAATATTCCATTATAAAGCAAATCCATTTGTTCTACGAAACATCCCCATTCCGGGTTTATTCTTTTATCCCCAGCTGTCAAATAATACTGGTACTTATATAATATTCTCAAAGCCTTGTTATCATATCGACCTGTTTTGTATAAATAATATATCAATTCATACATCTGAACAATCTGCATGTCATCCAAACCAGTCAACAACTTAGCAGCATCCTTAATCAGCCTTACCGGCAACGCATCATTAGCCGCAAAATATAGAAACTGCTTAACAGCCATAAATGATAAAGACCTTACCTCGCCTCGATCCTTAGCATTATCTCTTGTAGGATTATATAACGAATGAACAGCAATTTTGTTAATATATGTATTTCGCAATGCCTCTTCCAAACCGCTTAATTCCGAATCATAATGAATCCTAAGCTTCGAAGGGATACAACTTGTCTGTTCATCTGCGTATTCTTTGACACTATCAGCAACTAACTCGTCATACACCGATTCATGTATTGCCAATCCAGTAAACTCACTTAACAACGGTATAAGCCAGCATTCCTTAAAGTCTGTAAATGAATACGCTCTTACACCTTTGCTACCTCACTCCTGTCAGGAGGAATAAAGAAATTAGCATCCAAAAATACCTTCTGTCCAGGATTTTGTATTATGCTCAGAAAAGCCGGATTGACCTCTTTTGTATCTACCTTCATTAGTCATCCCCGCTTTCGAAAAAATCCTTCAGTTCATTATCAATCTCTGCGTCCATACATAATCCGTAATCTTCTGGTTTTTTGTCAAACATTGCTAATGTACGAACAAATTCATCATCATCAATTAATCCATCTTCATAATTGCTGATAATTGTTTCTATTACTCTATTGGACACCCCCACAGTTTTCGTTTTCTTATTCAACAATTCTGATATCTCAGAATCAATATTTTTCAAAAGTCTTCTATATATCCCGTCTTCGCCTCTACAATCAACCGCATACAATTTATCGTATTGATTTACATCTATATATCCCTCTTCGAACAATCTATTTATTATTGCCTGAAAAGGAAGCCACCAATCACATTGCATTCTTGCAATAAAACGCAACGCTCTATTATCAGAAACATCCCTCATATTTGAACTACCAAATGCATTCATCACAGCATCTTTCAGAGCCTCAGCCGGAAGTAATAGCTCAGCTGCAAATCTGTCAGCCTGTTTTTCCGTAACTTTATCCTCATAGTCAATCTCGGGAGTATATGCTTTTCCAGACTTCGTAGTATAATGATATATTTCATGGGCTATAGCAAATATTTGTTCATCATAAAAGCTTGAAGTATTCAAGCCAATAAATGTAATAGTGTCATTATCTGTCTTAAACCATGTAATATTTCCGTATGTGTGGGTTCCATTCGTATCTAGAAAAGGATATTCGCATAACAAAATATCCTTTTTATCCAGAAGGAGACGAATATCATTCCCAATAGGAACATCTGGATGTACTCCAAAAAATCGCCTTGTTTCAGCAACTAATTTTTTAATTTCGTGAATTTGTTTGTCGTCCAACACTTGATCGTTTTTCGGCATCCGAAATTGCTATAGAGATCTTTTTTATTACTATCTTAAAGCTTCCTTTATCTTCCCTACAATGGTAATATCAGCCGGCAACCACTCAACAGAATCCATCTTCTCTTTTGTCAGCCACTTAGCGGCCTCATGTTCTTTGAGTACCAAATCCCCTTTTATAATCTCACACCAAAAACAATCCATCGAGAGGTGAAACGTCGGATAATCATATTCAATGGTATCGATCAACTCCCCTACGGCTATTTCTGTATCCAATTCTTCCATAATCTCTCTCTATAACGCAGCCTGTGAAGTTTCTCCTTCTTCGATTTTTCCTCCTGGAAATTCCCATCCGCCTTTTAGGTCTCCATATCCACGTTGTGTTGCAAAAATAATTTCTTCACCCTTCTCATATGTTTTGTACTCTCGAATTACTTTTAACGCTCCAATCAAATACCCATCAAATAAACCGATGTCTCAAAAAGCGCGTAAAATAAGAGTTTTAGTTAATATAGCATCTTCAAAATAAACATTCTATCAAATACCCATCAAATAAAATTTATGCCCAGTATGGTATATATCTTCTATTTTTCAGCGCTGCATTTTCATCAGACAACTTAATAAGCTCCGCATCCAGTGTAGCTTTAATAATTCTTGATACAATAGCCATATTCTTTGCATCAATACCGAAACGCTCCCTTAATACTGAATTCGCGACCTCTATTTCATTCACATAACAATAACATGTATACAAATAACAGGTTCTGATTTTATCCTCTTTCTTCCAATCATTCAGATTATCATACCAATATAGTTTCGTTCTAGTAAAATCATCTCCGGTTTCAACCTTTGGTGCTGGAATAGTCAAATCGCGCATCCCTTCTTCCATACGGTCAAATCCGCTTCCTCGTTCCTCACAAATCCGAACAACTCTAAGGAATGATGCCATAGCCTCATTGCGAGAGTGAGGTACTGTATCAATAATACGATTAACCTCCACTAAAAGGCTTTGCTTTCTTTTTAGTGTGGATGGCCATAGGCTTGTCATCGACCTTTTTGATTTTCAATTTTCTCACCTTCTTTCTACATCCATTACCCCCAAAAGGGGAAAAAGCCATCTGGATGGTTAGTCCAAGTGGCTTATGTGATAACTCTAACTGGATTATTTATTTTTTTCTTTTAGTTTTAAGATATATTCTTCTGCCCCAACTTTCTTCTATTGTTTTACATTTTGTTACTATTTCCACATGATGCCCCCACGGAACAAATCCAAATATTGTTGGAAACTCTAATTCTGCAACAGGCTGTTGCAGTTTTTGATTTTCACTAATTTCTGCACCAACCTGTTGCAGTTTTAAGCTGTTTAAATCCATACTGGCTGCAATCGTATGAGCCATTTCTGAAAAGATATCGCTTGATGAATAAAACAAGTACCATTTTTTCATATTCCAAAGATTTCTTGCTGAAAATCCTGTTGCATCAGGAAATTCATTTTGTAAAACTTCTGTTCTTTTGATGAACCCTCGGCTCTTCACAGACCCTCCATATCCAGGTCCACGATCAACTGCCCTATGCTCTGTTCTTTGACAAGATAGCACATATATATGGGAAGGTACGTCACATTTCCGTCTTTCTCTACATTTCCAATAGAAAAAACATATGCTTTCTCGATATGATAGTCCGAAACATTCATGAAATGATCCAGTGCTTTATGTGTCCTATAGGCTTTCCCTGATTTCACTTCAATCGGAACAACCTTTCCATCCATCTCAATTAAGAAGTCCAGCTCACCTATATTCTTCTTTTTACAAAAATATGGTTCAAACCCATTACACAATAATTGCTGTGCAACGGCATTTTCAAAATGGGCTCCATTATTTACTTCCCCATTTTTATTTATTAATTCTATTTTGGTTGCTGCCGGATACGCACTTGTAAGCAGACCGATATCACTGGAAAAGAGCCGGAATACATTACTGCTTTTGCTTGCCAAAAGAGGAATTACCGGGGCTTCTACATTATAAACAGGCAATGCAACACCTGCATCCTTTAACCACAAGAAGCTATTTTCATATCGATCAAATTTAAGTTCTTTGTCCAGCATCGTAAAAACAAACTTTTTATTTTGCTTGTTCAGTTCCGAAGGAATAATATCGTATATGGATATCAGCTTTAATTTCTTATCCTCACTCTCGTATTGGGAAAAATCCTCTTTGTACTGCGTTACGATATCTCTTTGTATCTTATCAACCTCCCGTATATCCTTCGTAGCAATATAGGTCTTTACCGCATCGGGCATTCCACCTACAATCAGATATACAAAGAACAATGCCAGAAGTTTCTGGTGGATAAATTCATCCACTGGCCGGACGGTTTCAAATTTATCCTTCAGCATCTCCAAGGTTGCTTTCGAAACAAGATTTGCTATCATAAATTCCTCAAAGTCCATAGGATACATCCTTAATACCGATAAGTATCCTACCGGAGCTGAAGCAATTCCTTTCAATTCCACTCCCAATAAGGATCCGCTCATGACGTACTTAAAGCTTCCTTCATCAACCAGAAATTTAATTTTGGTTACAATTTCCGGACATTTCTGAATCTCATCAAAGAAAACAATGGTTTCATGAGGTTTGCAATCTTCCGGCATAATCATTCGCAATTTTACCAGAAATTCATCCGCACTCATTTCAGCATCGAGATAATGAACCATATCTGGCTGATCAATAAAATTAATTTCAAACTTTGTATATCCGCTTTTTTCAATTTCATCCCTTATGAGCCAGGTCTTTCCGATCTGTCTTGCCCCGGTGACTAAAAGTGCCTTATTAGAATTTTTGATCCATTCTTCTATTGTTATAGAGTCTTTTCTAAACATTAACCTGTACCTCCAATTTTACAATACAACTTTTGCCCCGTTTTTTCAATTATTATTGTTATATTTTGCCCCGTTTTTTACATTTATATATGTCGATTTTGCCCCGTTTTCACAAATTGGCATTTTCAACGGTAAATAGCGGTAAATAGCAAATTTAACTTCCGTTTTGCAAAAGGCAACCTCTGTTTGAATTATTTTGCAGGATGAACTTCGAAATCAGCACCTTGAAAACAGAAAAAAGAACCATCCTCCACAGTCTCCTGCATCAGACGGTCCTGATTCATTCTTTAACTATTCCGAACTATTTTTATTCTTTTCTTTTTCGTAGCTTTTCAGTGCACGAAATTATGCTGTAAAATCCATTTAAAATCACCTTTGCTGACAGGATCTGCATTGATAATTGTACTTACCGCTCATTACATCAGCACACTGCTCCAGATCATAATTGCCGGGATGGAGCACAGGGTTGAAAATACCACAAGCTTTGTTGCAAATTCCGGATCACGGTCATACTTGGCAGCGAGCATACTGGTCGTTGCACCGGCAGGCATTGCTGCAAGAAGTACGCTGACTCCACAGACCAGCTTGCTGACCGGAAGAAGCCGGCATACCAGGTATACCATGATTGGAATGATGACGAGACGGTGAATCGTATAGCGGATCACGGTTTTGTCGAGGATTGTTTTTACATCAATATCTGCAAGGATCATTCCGATCACCATCATGGAAAGAGCCGTGTTGCATCTGCCAAGCGTCTGAACCGGAGTCAGAATCACGGCCGGTAATTTAATCTGTCCAACCATCAGAATAAAACCAATAAAACAGGCCAGTACACAGGGATGCGTCACTACCTTTTTCAGGGTTGCCTTCTTGTCAGACACACCGGAAAAGATGGCAATTCCTTCGGACCACATCATAATCCGCTGTGGAATCAGGTACACGCTGGCAAGCATCAGCCCGATCGATCCGAACACTCCCTCCGCTACCGGATTCCCCAGGAATCCGGCATTGGAACAAATGATCGCATATCTCAGGCATTTCAGCCTGTTCTCATTTTCTTTATGAAAAAAGAGATTACCATAAAACAGTGCTATAAGCTGTATACCAATAGAAATCACCGCAATCCACGCACAATCAGAAATGGTATCACTGCTGATTTCTGTCATGAAACTGGTAATGATGTTCGCCGGGAGAATCAGGTTAATGACCAGATCGGTAATCTCCTTTTGTCCCCTGGCTGAAATCAGTTTCATTTTCTTTAGTAAAAATCCTATCGCCATCACAGAAAAGATGGTAACCTGGAGCGTAAGCATTTCTCCCACGGCTTTTATCTCCTGTTTCAGAATGATTATTCATTAATACGATCCGGATTGTAAACGATATTTCCCCTGATCTGTCCATATTCATTCTCAGAATCTGGTTTAAAAGCAAGAAAAGCCTTCCTTCCCATAAACTCATAAGGAATGTTATCTGCTTTCCCCTCTTTAATTGCTTCGCAAACTGCAATATTATCCTGAATCATATTGGCAGACGGTATGCCGCCTGTTCCATGGGATAAAAGCACATCATCATAGCTCCCCTCCACCTTTGCCAACAGGCTTTTCAGGCTATTCTCATATGAGGAAAGCCCAAGACTGGTAATGTCAAACAAAAACGTAAATGGATTACAGGAATCTCCCAAAAGAAGCATTCTGTCCTCCTCCATTAAAAATGCCATGGAGCCAGGGGTATGCCCCGGACAGGCATATGCTGTAATATGAAGTCCTCCAAGATCAAAACGCATGCCATCCTGCAGATCCAGAAATGCATCTGCACTATTCTCCGGGAGCAGATCTTCTCTTTTATATTTTCCGGCAAAAGAAGTGTTTTCTACATAATCAATTCTTTGCTGGATCAGATCATGCGCTGCATAAATCCCACAATCTGCCAGATTCATGTATACCGTGTCAAACTGTGCGGCTCCGGGTGCATGGTCGAGATGTCCGTGTGTAAGCAGAACCGTAATCGGTTTGTTGGTAAGTGTTGCTACATAGGCTTTGAGGTCACCTATACCACAGCCGGTGTCAATAAGAACCGACTTGTCCATTCCCTCCACAAGATATGCCTGAACATCCCCCGGAAGGTAAATTCTTGTAATATGATTCGTTATTTTCTGTGAACTGAAAAAATCCATAATATTCTCTCCTTCTCAAACAGTCCTTCATTGTGACTTTCTACTCATTACATTATAGCAAATACCGCACCGGATGAAAATATCTGATGCGGTATACACATTAATCAATCCAGATCACTTCATCCAGTTCCTTCACATCTGCAAAAGGTCCCGGAACCGTAGATACGCCACGATGATTACCCAGATAATCGCTCTGGAATACAATATCGGATCCATCCCGTTCCTCAAACCGCTGCTCCGGTTCAAATGCTTTGCCCAGGATATCGCTATTGATAATTCCTGTGGTAAATCCGTCCAGATAATCGTACAGATTAGTGGATAGCCTGTACTGTCCATCCTCTTCCAGCAGTTCGATCTGAACATCCGCATCATCTTTCACCAGATTATGCTTTTCCTTCTTCCATGCCTTTGCCCCGGCAAGATAAACATTGCCGTCTGCCCAGACCGGAAGATGGCTGAAGTGTGCCGGTTCGAGCTTGCCCATATCCGGCTTTTCTTCTTCCATGTCAAATTTCGCAATCCATTCTTTATAAGTCGGATATTCGTCCCATACATGCGTACCAACCTGCTGATAGAACGGAGATTCCTTCGGCTCCTCATTCGTAATGGGATGTCCCTGTACAAAAATGTTGTTATAAAAACGATTGTCCCCGTGCAGAATCGTCATCATGCCTGCAACCTCTGTCCTGTGGCGGATATGATAAGGCGTATATCTGCGCTGTTCTCTTCCATCTACCCAGTTATCCACACCGGAACCGACCATGGTAAACGCTCCAAGAATCAGGTTATGTACCATGGCAACACCCTCGGTTGCCACACGAAGTCCATAGCGTGACAGCATAATATTGTTATCGATTAAGGTAGGCCCATGACCGACTTCCACGAAAATGTCCTGACTTTCCATGCCGCCTTCCAGCTTTGTCGAGCCTTCCGGAACATCGTTGTCATGGAGCAGATTCTGGGAAACCCGTGCTCCCTGTGCTTCCCAGTCCAGCCAGATTCCCATCGTACTGTGATGAATATGGTTTCTGCGAATCACAACATCAATTGCCGCATGTAGCTTAATTGCTGAGATCTCCGCGCCACCAAGCTCCATCATGTTATTGATGTGATGGATATGGTTGTCCTCAATGGTCGAAAAAACGCATCCCATTCTTCCCACAATACCGGTCTGCTGACAGTCATGAATGTTACATCTACGAATGATGTGGGAACCGACCTTTTCCTTTAACCACCCATGATACTGACCACGGCATACCGCGTCACGTTCCATCTGGGTCGCACTTTTTACATGCTTACGGGTAAAGTAATGATCATTTTCTGCATCATAATATTTGCCAAGAGAAATTCCACAGCATTTGCTGTTGACGATTTCACAGTCCTCAATGATCCAGCCATAGGCCCAGTGCGGACCCACCATGCCGTCCTGATAAGCTGCCGGCGGTGCCCAGGTCGTAGCTGCTTTTTCAATATAAAAGCCGGACAGGGTGATGAAATCCACGTGCTCTTCACTGGGCATAAAGCACTCCCTGCGGACATTGATCTCAACCTTTTCCTCACGCGGATCCTTTCCCTGGAAGTTCGCATAAATAACAGTTTCATCACGCTCGCACTCCGCATACCACTTGTATCTGGTCCACTCGTGCTCCCAGGATGGTTCATAAACCGGAGCATGATCGCACTCTGTCAGAGTCAGCGCCTCATACATCGCTTTATCATTCAGATAGACGCATCCTGTGTGACGCTCGTCCTTCGCAAAATACCAGTCCCCATAAACCGGCGTATTGTAAGGATTGTAGTCATTGAATACTCCGTTCGGAATGTGCGTAACCCATATATCCTGGCAGAAATGCTTCCAGTTCTTCACTTCCTCCGCACCACTGATGATTGCTCCAAGCGGCTCCACGGACCGATATACGATCCTGTTTTCTGCCGTTCCGCTATGGATGGGATTCACATACTCCCGGTAAACGCCGGGCAGAACCAGCACTTCATCCCCCGGCATCGCAATCTTCGCCGCATCATTGATTCTCTTAAACGGCCGCTCCTTTGATCCATCGCCATCACATCTGGCTTTTGCATTAACGTAAATTTGCATTTGGTAACCCTCCTTTTTATATTAATTCGTTTCTCCCATAAGATTTTCCAGCAGCTTCTTCAACGTATCCGCAAACTCTTCCGGATTTTCCTGTGGAACAGTATGTCCCCAGCCTTCGATCAACTGCATTTCCTTCCGTGGTGCTGTAATGGCGTTATAATAATCCTCCGTATATTTCACCGGCGTAACCCAGTCACATGACCCGGAAATGAAACCAACCGGAACCTGAAATTCTGTTCCGTAAGCATACACATCCTCTTCACTGATATAATCAAAAAGCTGCTTATTCAAGCTGATAAAATCTGAAAGGCTTCCCAACTGTTTTCCAAACCACCGCACATCATCCACTCCCAGAAATGGAGAAGTAAGTGCCGTCCAGATATAGTTGCTTTCCTTGTCCGGCGTATGGTAAGGTGATACATAACTTCTTAATGCCAGCATGTTTTCAAGATTCTGCTCTTCTTGATACTTTTCAAACGCTGCTACCATAGCTTCTGTATCATCGCCCCGTTCTGCTGCAAGAGAAAGAGCATCCTCATACGCATAAATATCACTGCCACCGGCACCCATTTGTCCAACGCCAATATAGGCTGCCACTTTATCCGGATGGTCAATTGCATATTTGCTTCCCACCATCGTTCCATAAGAATGCCCGACAAGTATCACTTTTTCCTGATGGAATCTCTCGCACACCGCATCGACCAATGCATCAAGATCCGCCTGTGCCTGTGCAAAAGTCGCTGTTTCATTATCAGGATCCATATCTTTGTTCCGGTAATAGGTGCGTCCACAGCCACGCTGATTCCATGCAACTACTGTATAATCTTCCTTCAGATAATTGGAAAACGCATAGGTTTCCATCGTATCCGGGCTTGCAGGACCACCATGAATCCAGATGATTACCGGATTATTCCTGTCTTCTCCGCGCATCAGATAGTACTGTTCCTGCCCGCACAAATCAAGATATCCCTCTTCCTCGATTCCATCCGCACTATGTACACTGCCTTTAATTGCGTGAAAGTTTCTAATTCCAATCACGAGTGTCATGACACCAAAGATCGCTCCCAACACAATTGCCAGAATAATCCGTAACACCCGAACGGCAATTCCTTTCCGCCTATCGGCGCCTGTCACTTCATTCCGATGTTTCAGATGAATTCCAATATGACCGATTCCCAGAATGATTGCTGCAAGAAGCAGAAAAATATTCGCTCCATAGATTCCCAATAAGAAAAAAGCAATCACCGGCAGGCTCGCTCCCGCCACAGGGACTCCTGCAAAGGAAGAATAAAAGTCGGTCATCTTCTGCTCACTATGAAAATATCGGATCCAATACCCTTCATACAAAAGCATTGCCACAACTGCCAGCACGAGCCATATGGTCCATGCATTCGGCTTTCGTAGAATAAAATCCGCAAAAATCAATGCACTGACACAGACCAGTACCTCACCAATCCGTTCCAGCAGACATAAGATTTTATTCTCATTTTTAACATAGCTCTCATAATTCTCCGGTTTATGCTTCGTCCAAATCATATTCGGTATAAAAAGCATAAGCAGAAATATAAAACCCACATAGGAAAATCCAAAGTGAATCATAACAGCGCTCCTTTATCTCTATCCTATATCCTTCTTATGATCAACTTTATTATACTCATATTTTTCTGCTTTCACAATCTTTTCCAACCGATAGTGATGTTCCTCATCAAGCTCCTTTTTTCCATTCTTGTAATCATATCCAAACTTTCTGTAAAATTCCGCTGCTGTGATCGACGCAGGTATTTCCACACGGCTTGCCCTCACATAAAATTCATCCTGTTCCAAAGTATTTATAATTTTTGTTCCAATTCCTTTCCCATGAAATTCGGGCATAACAAAAATAGTCAGTAAAATGCTCTCCGTCAGACTTCCCCAGAAGCTTGAAATAGAACCTGTCCCCACAATTTTACCATTCCATTCAAATACATAGGTATGCGCATAACTTGCTAAGTTCAGAATTTTTTCAACATCATAAGTCTCTGCCAGCTTTTCCATTGCTGCAAGACCATAGTCTTTACTATTCACCTCAAGAAAATTTCTAACAACAAGATTTCTGACCTCTTGCGCATCTTCTTTTTTAAACCGCCTCACCTCAATGCAACTCTTCACATAATCAACCAATGCCATATTTTCATTTACAACTGTTTCATCTCCAGTTCGAACAAATCCACATTTTTCATACAGATAACAATTTTTCTCTTCCTGCTTGATCGTATCCAATCTCCATTCGATAATATTGGGATAGATAGTAAATAATTGCTTAATCACATTGCTGGCAATTCCCTTATTTTGAAAGCGTGGAACTATAAAAATAGGAGATATCCAATTTACATTCTCATATACCTTTCCCCCATTATGCCATTTAACTCTTACAGCTCCAGCCTTCTCACCATTAAACAAAATGAAATAGAAATCTGAGTTGTCCTCAACTATCTTCTTCGTTAATGTTTCAAGACTTTCTTTCGCCGGACTTGTAGCATCATCCTGATATTTTTCATATAAGGGCATAAACGCTTCTATCTGCAGCTTATACAAACATTCTGCATCTTCTCTTGTTATCAGTTTCAGTTCAATTAAATCATTCATTTCCTGCACCTCTTTCTTGTAAACTCAAAAATCATCCACTGAATCATTTTCTCATATGCATGGCAACATAAAAAAATCGCACCAAACATTCAATGTCCAATGCGATATCTCCAATTTAATAAGATGCAATGTATGTAAAATCTTCTCTTATATTCTGGTTTTATGCACTAGACTAAAAGACCTACAAGCTATAACCTAATGCACTAACCTTGCAAGGTTTATAGCCGTGTACGTCCGTAATACATGTACATATAACATCTTGAATATAAGTTCTGATTCATGTCTATGTTCTCCTATATTTTTTATTAGTCTAATATTAATTCTTTCCTAAGTCAACAATTTTTCCAAAAGATAGTTGACATTCTCCTCAACCGGCGCAGTTCCATCGATGCGGATAACCGGACACGGAACACGCTCCAGCCACTCTGTGACAAAATTTTCAGGCCGGCTGTTCACTACCGAAAACCATGAATTTTCTTTATCGGCGAGATCTCCCTTCTCCTGTATTCTGTCCCCAAATTTCTGGGCAGAGCGCATTTTTACCCGCTCCATTCTTGTCTCTTTGGGTACTTCAATCAAAACAACATAATCTAATTTCTTGAGCAGCTTTTCTCCATAATCACCTTTTACCGCCGCAAAAACAAACCGGTCATCTTCCTCGATCTTTTCCTCCAGAAGATGTATGACTTCCTCCTTGCTCCTCGGATTTGAAAACAGATAGGAGGCATCCTCTTTAGGAAAATATAAATCCTCATTATCAATGAACTGCCAGGACATGCGTTCCGCCAAGATTCTCCCGATCGTACTTTTCCCGGCCCCATTAAGGCCGCATAATAAAATTCCCATGAAAATTTTCCCTCTTTTCCATCTTTTGCTTCTGTTTTAACACCACTTTATCTTACCAAAAAAATATATGCCAGATATTTCCTGTTTATTGGTATCTCCTTTCCTGCTTCAAAGTTTCTGCAGCTTTTTAAAACAGAAAAGGACTCTACCCGTTATAGATCAATCCATTGTATAAATGCTATTTTATCGGTGCTGTTATACCCCGCTTTTCTATAAAAATGGAGCGTACTCTCTTCCTTCGAACCTGTCAGCAGCATCATTTTGTAGCAATTATTCTGCTCTGCAATGTGCTTTGCAAAATTCAGGCATTCTGTCGCATATCCCATCTTCCGATAATCCGCATGTGTTACCACATTTTCAATAAAGGCATACGGCCGGACATTTCTTGTAAGATTCGGAATAATCACACATACACATGACGCAACAATTTTCCCTTCCCGTTCACAGACAATCAAATGATGATTTTTATCATTAATGATACTTTCCCAAGTGTCACGTAACTGTTGCGAATCCTCCGGTATGGCCTTTTCGTGAAGGTATAAATATAAATGCAGCATCTGAGCAAGGTCTTCTTGGGTGGCTTCCCGGATCAGGGCAGTTGGTATATTGCTAATATGATTATTGGCATGTAACACAAATCTCTGATTCGGATATCCAAATTCCTCGATCAGTTCATCTTCTTCAAAGCCGAATTTCTTATATAAACTTCTAGGCGCAATTCCCTTGATATCATTTTCTCGAAATGTGGACACCGTTATATCTTGATCTTGATCAAGTTTATCAAGTGCCTCCCTCAAAAGCAACGAAGCAATTCCCCTTTTTCGGCAAGCCGGATCAACAGCCAGACAACATATCATATTATGCTTTCTTGAATATAATAGCACGCCAACAATATCTTGTTCGTTCCTCACGCATAATGCACGCTTGTCATTCATGAATTTCAAGACAGTCATTTTGTGTTCTTCTATACTCTGCTCTGTCTCTAAGCCTGGAAAATTCCAACTTACTTTTCTAACCAACTGCATCCATGAATCAATATCGGATGGTTTACCCAATTCTACCTTCATATTTTCTATCATTAATGATCTCCTCAAATCTGCTTTGAGACAAAATGTACAATTTCTTTCTCTGGCTCAAGGATATATGGTATCAACTCCAAAGGATAGATTTTAGTACCTTTCTCAAAATTTCCACTTAAGATCTTCCCTTTTCATCTCTCTGGCTACAACATGACCGCACAGTACTAACACCATATACTTTATATATAAATAGCAATAGGAATGATTAATAATGCTGGAGCACTAATACTAGTTTCAACATCTCCTGTGTTAATATCCTCATTATTATCAGCGTTAAACGCACTCAATATTTCATTCAGCAGATTTTCTTTAAATAAAGTAAAACTTGTATTCCTTAACAAGTCAATCTTTTCTGTCCCACGGCTTACTTTAGTCACCTTTTCTATCTTGATATATATAATTATCCGCCATGTATCATTCCTACATAGTATCATTTTGTTTTATAGTGTAGTAACTTTTGTTTCGTGTCAATATCTTTTTGCTTTATTTTTTCTTCTTGTGTGTTATCCTATATTTGATATTGAGCAGTTTTACAAAAATATAGCTTTAGAGCAGCAGGCATTTTGTTATGACAGTTGTGGAAAACATAAGACGTATCTGGCAAGAACGTAATCTTACCCAAAAACAATTAGGAGAAATGGTTGGTGCAAGCGAAGCCTACATTCGTGCCTACGAAAGCGGCAGAAGAAATCCCAAGCCATCCTCCCTCGAAAAAAAGCAAACGCTTTATCTGTCAATCCTGAAGTACTTGCAAACTCTGATTTTGATGATATAAAAGCGATTCATAGGCTTTTTCAAATATTCCTGCAATATGGCGGACACCTCTTTGAATGCCAGGATAAAGATAGAAACGATATGGTTGGAATCAGCTTTGGGAAATTGTCTTTGATGCGATCTTGGTTAGACCGCTATGAAGAATATATGGAAGAAGTCGAGACAATGCAATAAAATCAAAGATGTTAAGAAACGTGGGGAAGCTCTGCTCGAAGCAGAGGCTGACTTTAATCTTTAGATGGATATTTATCCCGAGTCGGAACCGTGGCAGGAACGGCTTAAGATTCAGAAGGCTCATGACGTGGTTATGGATAAAGATAGAATTAAACTTAAATATATAAATATACCTTTATTTCTACTATACCAAACATAAAAAGGAGGCAATTATTCTATGAATACAATTATATGCACTTACAATACTATTTGGGGTGAATTTAACAGTCAAGGTATTTTTATTGATATGGAAGCTAATGTTGAAGACTGGAACGTTTTTTCTGCATCTATACATGAATTAACACATAGTTTTATTGAATTTGATTCCTACTTAGGGCAATTAGAATTTCTCATGCAACAAGTAGTAATTTCTCCGCAAACAGATATTAATACTCGTGAAAAATTTAAAAATTTTATAAAAATAGTATTTGATAATTCGATTAATGTTCAAGAAAGTGTAGCCGTCTTTTGGGAATTGTCCTTTTTACAATCATATAATCCAGAATTAATGGATAAAGAATGGCAATTATACAGAACTAAACGATCTAATTATTATATCGAATATCACTTTAAGGATTTAGAAGATTTTCTTGATGATGCTTTTGATAGATACAAATTTAAACCAACGGAAGAACAAATACAAAATAAGGCGGAAAGTATTCTTTTGTTAGCAAAATATTGCATGAATATTGATATTACCAAACTTAACTTTATGGGTTCCTCCGCCCTTTCATCCATAACGAAAGATAAACCATCATTTAATCCTAATTACCGTTTTGATAACATAATTAAATATATAAAGGATAATAAAATTTCCATATATGATTTATCAAAATCTGTCATTGAACAAATATTTGACAAACTAAATTTTCCATACTTAAACTCTTTTGACATTAACTTTATGTGTACTTGGGCTAACAATACTTTATTAAGCCAATACAAATTAAATGATTATTCTTTTTATGTTTCCTTTGAAAAAATAGAAAATCCTTTGGAATACATATTATCAATAAATTGTTATATCAGTGAGCCTAGATTTAGAGGCAAAATTGTGTCCAATCCTTCTAAAACAGATATAGAAAATGCTGCCTTTTATGTATATGCTTGTGATAATAACGATAGCCCTACATCCACAGCTCTAATTAATGTTAAAAATGGTGAAATAATTTATATAAAAAAGGACTATAATCCTAATCTTGCCCTTAAAATTGGGAAAGTTTTTACTGATCGCCATAGTTATCCCTCCTTATGTAAAAAGGCTTCTATGAAAACTCAAATTGCAATTTATATTGATCTTGGCAATTGGGATTTGACAGCAAAAAAATTTCTTAGTTCTCAAGATTTAAGTGGATATATTCGTTATGAATTAAATAAGAACTTTTCAATAATACTTTTTAAAGGAGAAGGTAACTCTGTATTTTATTTAACCTTACCCCAAATGAACGTTCCTATATTTGAAGTCTGCTATTTACAGAATATACCATTACTAAATGACTGGTGGGAAAGTTCTAATGATTTACTAGAATTACTTTGTTTTATTATGAAAACCACAAAGTCTCATACTTCGATAAACAACTAATCTTGTACCCAATTGATACCCAACGCCATCTAAAAATCCATACAAAGCCCATAAATACAGGATTTGTATGGATTTATCTTTTTATTCGAATTCGACAATCACTAATCAATTTTATTTAGAGATTATTTGTTGCCTTGTTGGCTTTCCTTTCAATTATTTGATTTATCCATATTATCTGTATCAGGTAAATAACCCGCACTAACTAATAATGAATGCCACCTGAAATCAGATGGCATTGTTGTTAACTCTGTTTCTTCAGTTGTTTGCAGCAGTCAGGAAGCGTTTCCGACCATGGCATAAGTTTCTTCAGGTCTTCCTCTGGAACATCATTTCGGGGATACTCTTTCAGCTGTTCCATCAGAAACTTAAAATACTCAAAAGGATTCAACCCATTGGCTTTCGCTGTTTCTGCAATAGAATACAGGACTGCACTTGCCTTTGCTCCTTTCTTGGAATCTATGATGTGCCAGTTATGTTTCCCAACGCAGAATTTTTTGATGCTGCGTTCCGCGTCATTATTATCCAGCGGAATAATCGCTGATTCCAGAAAGACTCGAAGATATTTTTCCTGGTTCACAGAATAGGTCAGTGCCTTCCTCAAATCAGTTGAGGATATGACCTTATTGTTCAGGATATCTTTTACCCACGCAAAGAAAG
>OOCI01001070.1_pt1 | contig 21765 bp, 15 predicted proteins | sample 1671761 | NCBI WGS metagenome assembly OOCI01 (sample SAMN06348190, study PRJEB24527) | human gut metagenome | biome: human gut; feature: ankylosing spondylitis patient; material: feces | host: Homo sapiens | place: China | collected 2015-10
GGCCGGAAGCAAAAAAAAGAGACACAATCCATTTTTTGAAGTATAAACTCAAGCTGTAAACTCTTTTTTTGTATCTTTGTACGATATTGGAATATTATTCATTGATTATAGAATAGCAGATGAACGTCATAGATCTGATCAACAGTACTAAAAGTACAGCATTTTCTTTCGAAGTCTTGCCACCGCTTAAAGGTACAGGTATTGATGCACTTTTCCGTACCATTGAGCAATTGAAGGAATTCGATCCCAAATATGTGAATATTACCACCCATCGTAGTGAATACGTGTATAAGGATGCCGGTAACGGACTCATGCAGCGGGCGCGCCTGCGTCGCCGTCCCGGAACGATTGCCGTGGCTGCAGCCATTCAAAACAAATATAACCTGCATGTGGTTCCTCATATTCTTTGTAGCGGATTCTCCAAGGAAGATATTGAATATATGCTGCTCGACCTGCAGTTTCTGGGAATCAGTGACTTGCTGGTGCTTCGTGGCGACAAGGCCAAGGAAGACGCTTCTTTCAAACCGACTCCTGGAGGCTATTCCCATGCTACAGAGCTGATTGGTCAGATTAACCGTTTTAATGAGGGCTTTTTTGTAGATGATACCCCCATTAAGGTGCCGGGAGTGCCTTTCTCTTACGGTGTGGCCTGCTATCCAGAGAAGCATGAGGAAGCGCCGAATCTGGAGACAGATTTGCAGATGCTGAAGCTGAAAGCCGATTTGGGTGCCCGATATGCCGTGACTCAGTTGTATTATGACAACGAGAAGTATTTCTCCTTTGTGGAGCGTGCACGCGCCATCGGCATCAATATTCCGATTATTCCGGGCATCAAACCGCTGGCCAAACTGTCGCAGCTGACGATGGTTCCGAAGACCTTCCATTGCGATTTGCCGTTGGCGTTGTCTTCGGAAATCCAAAAGTGTAAGTCGGACGAGGAAGTGAAGCAGGTGGGTATTGAATGGGCTGTGCAGCAGTGTAAGGAACTGATGGCACACGGCGTGCCCAGCATTCATTTCTATACCGTATCGGCAGTGGACAGTATTCGTGAGATTGCCCGCCAAATTTATTAATTACTGACTGATGATGTTATTCAAGGAGGTTGTAGGACAAGACGAGATTAAAGACCGGCTGCGTCGTGAGGCCGATGAAGGGCGTGTGGCGCATGCCTTGCTTTTTTATGGACCGGAAGGATGTGGAAAACTGCCGGTCGCCTTGGCCTTTGCCCGTTATCTGTTGTGCAGCCAGCCTCATGACGGTGAACCTTGTAATGCGTGCAACAGTTGCCGGATGACAGCCCGATGGGCGCATCCCGACCTCCATTTCGTTTTCCCGGTTGTTAAGTATAAGGATGCAGCGCATTCCGTGTCTGATGTCTATTTGCCGGAGTGGAGAAAACAGTTGGGCGAGAACGTCTATTTCGGTCTGGATGAATGGCTGGAGGATATGCAGGCTGGCAATCAGCAGGCGATGATTTATTCTGCCGAGAGCGATGCCATACAGAAAAAGCTGAGCTTGAAATCCAATCAGGGTGGAAAGAAAGTCATGATTATCTGGCTGCCGGAAAAGATGAATCTGGAATGTGCCAATAAACTGCTGAAACTTCTGGAGGAACCGCCGGCCGAAACACATTTTTTGTTGATAAGTGAACGTTTGGAGGCTGTGTTGCCTACGATTGTCAGTCGGGCGCAGTGTATCGGTATGAAAGGCTTGTCTGAGGACGAAATCGCCGGCGCACTGATGCAGCGGAATGCCTGCGACAGTGATACGGCGCGACGTGTGGCTCATACAGCCAACGGCAACCTGATTGCCGCCCAACAGTTGCTGCGCAGCAATGCCGATCAGAATCTGTTCTTTGATCTGTTTGTCATTCTGATGCGTCTGAGCTATCAGCGCAAGATCAAGGACCTGAAGAAATGGAGTGAGCAGATTGCTGCACTGGGACGGGAAAAACAGAAGAATTTTCTGGCCTATTCGCAGAAACTGATTCGGGAGAACTTTATCTACAACTTCCGGCAACCTGACTTGAATTATGAGACGATGGAGGAGGAAAACTTTTCCAGAAATTTTGCCCGTTTCATCAATGAGCGGAATGTGATTCATATAATGGACGAACTGAGTCTGGCGCAAAGAGATATCGAACAAAACGGAAATCCCAAGTTCGTTTTCTTTGATTTTGCCCTGAAGATGATTGTCCTTCTTATTCAATAAATTAATATATCTAATCCTTATGATATGATGGATCAAGACTTTAAAATGAACGGCTGCTGTCGCGGACTTTGTGCCAAAGGGTGCGGACGACAGGACAAACAGCTCAATACATACGATTATCTGGCGGATATCCCCGGTAATAGCGAAGCGACTGATCTTGTGGAAGTGCAGTTCAAGAACACGCGCAAGGGATATTATCGCAACACTAACCAGTTGCCGCTGGAAAAAGGAGATATTGTGGCCGTTGAGGCTTCTCCGGGACACGATATCGGAGTGGTGACTCTTACCGGAAGACTGGTTCCTCTTCAGATCAAGAAGGCGAATCTGAAATCGGAACAGGACATCAAGCGTATTTACCGTAAGGCCAAGCCCGTCGATATGGAGAAGTATGAAGAGGCCAAGGCCAAGGAACACGATACGATGATCCGTTCCCGTCAGATTGCCAAGAAATTGGGACTGGAGATGAAAATCGGCGATGTGGAGTATCAGGGCGACGGAAACAAGGCTATCTTTTATTACATAGCCGACGGTCGTGTGGACTTTCGTCAGCTGATCAAGGTGCTGGCCGAAGCTTTCAAGGTACGTATTGAGATGAAACAGATTGGAGCGCGTCAGGAAGCCGGACGCATCGGCGGTATCGGTCCTTGTGGCCGCGAATTGTGTTGTGCCACCTGGATGAAGAATTTTGTTTCCGTGTCAACCAGTGCAGCCCGTTACCAGGATATTTCGTTGAATCCCCAGAAACTGGCCGGACAGTGCGCCAAGTTGAAATGTTGCATGAACTACGAAGTGGATGCTTATGTGGAAGCCGGAAAACGATTGCCGAGCCGCGAGATTTCATTGCTCACACAGGCTGGAGAATATTTCTTCTTCAAGGCAGATATTCTTTCGGGCATGATTACTTATTCTACCGACAAGAATTTGGCAGCCAATCTGGTAACCATTCATGCCAAACGCGCTTTTGCCGTGATTTCGATGAACCGCAAGGGAGAAAAGCCGGATACGCTTACCGAAGGAAACGACGGTCTGTCACCAAGAACTGTGGATCTGGTAGAACAGGAGAGCCTGACTCGTTTTGATAAGAGAAAGAAGAAAAACCGCAACCGCAAGGACGGTGGAAAACGTAATGCCGCACCGGAGAATCAGAAGACTGGCAAACCGCAGGGTGAGAAGAATGCCGAGATGAACAAACCTCAGCAGGGAGCCCCAGAGAATGCCGGGAATGCGGAGAATAGAAATAACCGCGAACAAAGAAAGCGTAACCGTCCGGCACAGAAAGAAAACCGCGAGCCTGGAGAAAACAAGAAAGTAAGGAAGAACCGGGATAACCGGAACAGAAATCAGGCTCCAGAAGGAAAAAATACAGCCGGAGAGGCCGATAGCAAAAAGAACAATGAAAAAGACGCTTAACATATTGACTGGTTTTTGCGCACTGCTTGCTTCCCTTGTGGGAGCAGGCAGTTGCTGCAATGAGCCGTCTACCTTGGTATATGAATACCGCCCCGTATCTTTTGACGGATGGAATAAGACTGATACGTTGCTTTTCAGCCTGCCGGAAGTAACACAGGCGGGCGTCTATCAGGGAAAGGTCGGTGTGCGTACCAATGCCTGTTACCCTTATCAGAAAATCTGGATTGGAGTCTGCCAGACGTTGCATCAGCCCGATACCGTCTTTTTAGATACTGTTTGCTGTGAGATTGTGCCGTGTTCCGACTTGGATAAAAACGGTATCGGACTGTTTTTGTCAGAATGTCCTTTGCCGGAGCACACTTATCAGGCCGGGCAGACCGGTACCGTTAAAGTCTTTCATATCCTGCGCCGCGAGGAGGTGCCCGGAGTGGGCCAGGTGGGCCTTCAAATCCAGGCAGTTCCGGCTCCTTAGCGTTGAGCCAGATTTCGCGAAGCGTCGATGCGCAGAAATATGAACAGCAGAATGGTGAATCCCCACAGGGAGGAACCGCCATAGCTGAAGAATGGCAGTGGGATACCGATTACGGGGGTCAGTCCAAGCACCATTCCCACATTAATGAACAAGTGGAACAGAAAAACACTCAGCACACAATAACCATATACCCGTCCGAACCGGTAGGGCTGTCGCTCTGCCAGATGAATCAGCCTTAGAATCAATGTGAGAAACAGCAGCAATACCGCTGCCGAACCTACAAAACCTTCTTCTTCACCCACCGTACAGAATATAAAGTCTGTATCCTGTTCCGGTACATATTTCAGTTTGGTTTGTGTACCGTTCAGAAAGCCTTTTCCTTTCAGACCGCCCGAACCGATGGCGATTTTTGCCTGGTTCACATTGTATCCGGCTCCTGTGGGGTCGTCTTCCAGTCCCAGCAATACTTTAATACGAATCTGCTGATGTGCTTCAAGCACGTTGTTCAGTACGAAGTCCACTGAGTAGAAGAAAGCCAGGGAGCCCAATGCAAATACCGCAATATAGAAATATTTCTTCACACGGGCTGTGACGGATACATAGATCAGATAGAGTCCCAGTCCGATGCATAACGGCAGTTGCACCCATACCACATCGAAGGGAATGACATAGAATGCAAAAGCCAGTGCCACGACATTGATGCCGGCTGTCCAGTAAATCAGGTGAGTCAGCATCTTGGACTTGCCGCAATAGATACGGATCATGCTTAAAGTGAAGACCATGATGAGTAGCATCACCGAAAATTCTCCGATACTTGTTGGAGTGAACCATAGCGGATCTGCGTCAAAGCGTACGCCAACCACAAAGTAGACTACCGCCGAGATACCGGCAAACAGGATAGAGCCTGGCATTCCTTCCCGGTAAAGCATCAGGAAGAAAGCAAAATAAACCAGTGCCGAACCGGTTTCGCGCTGCGCGATGATGAGCAGCATGGGGACGAATATCAGGGCCAGTGTCATGGCGAAGTCACGCCAACGGGCTATGTTATACCCATACGAAGACATGAACTTGGCCACCGCCAGTGCCGTGGCGAACTTGGCAAATTCGGCAGACTGCAAGCTGAACGGTCCGATTTTAATCCACGAATGCGAACCTTTGATGTCACGCGCCAGAAAGGGTGTGATGAACAGCAGTACCAGCAACAGGGCATAGATCACATAAGAAAAGGTGTCGTAAATCCGGTCGTTGAGCAACAGAATGATGCTGCCCAGCACAAGAGAGGTGCCGATCCACACAATCTGCATGCCCGAACGTGAGTCGAATGAGAAGAAGTTTCCTCCCTGGCTGAAGTCATAGCTCGCTCCGCAGATACTGACCCATCCGAAGGCCATGAGAGCCACATACAGCAGAATGGTCACCCAGTCTACCGAAGCCCATATACTTTTATTATCTCGATTCGTTACCATAATTGATTCTTCTATTTTGAAACTCTTCTGCTTTTTTCTCGCTTTCAGGAGAGAGTTTTCCCATTATGTATTGTTCCATCATCAGGGCACCGAGCGGCACACCGTAGTCGGCTCCCCATCCACCATTTTCCACATACACGGCAATGGCGATTTTCGGATTGTTCATCGGGGCAAATCCCATGAAGGCCGAGTGGTCGTGTCCGCGGTTCTGTGCCGTACCCGTTTTGCCGCAAACCTCGTAATACGGGCTGTTTGCCGCGCGACAGGTACCGCCAACTACTGCGCGTCGCATGCCGGCTACAATATAATTATAGTATTTGGAGTCGGTCATGGTGTAATGCTTGCGACTGTAGAGCGTGTCCAAAGAACCGCCTTTAATGCTTTTCACTACATGAGGCACGTAGTAATAGCCCCGGTTGGCAATGGTGGCTGCCAGATTGGCTATCTGCAACGGAGTGGCGTTGACCTCACCCTGTCCGATGGAGATACTGATAACGGTCAGTCCGTTCCACGATCCGCGATAAGCCTTGTCGTAGAACTGTGCATTCGGGATAAGACCACGCTTCTCGCCCGGCAGGTCCACACCCAGTTTATATCCGAATCCCATAGATACCATATAGTCTTTCCAGCGGGTCATCGCTTCCTGCACATTCTTATATTTCGTGCGGTTTCCGAACATGTAGAACAGTCCCCAGCAGAAATAGCCGTTGCAGGACGTTCCGAGTGCCGGTACCAGATTGATGGGGGAGGCATGGCCGTGGCAGCCTACCTTCAGACCGCGGTAATGAAATCCGTGCGGGCAGGAGAACGCCGTTTGCGGCGTGATGATTCCTTCCTGCAGGAAAGTCAGTGCCTGAGTCGGCTTAAAGGTTGAACCGGGAGGGTATACACCCATAATGGCTCGGTTGAGCAAAGGTTTCATCAAATCCTTGCTGAGTGTCTGATGGTTCTTTCCGCGCATACGTCCCACCATCAGGTGCGGGTCGTAGGTCGGGGAAGACACCATGCACAGAATCTCGCCGGTGGAAGGCTCGATGGCTACGATACTGCCCAGCTTTCCTTGCATCAGGCGTTCGCCCAAGGCCTGAAGCTTCAAGTCGAGTCCCAGAGTAAGGTCTTTTCCCGGAACCGGATCCTTGTCGAATTTGCCATCCATGTATTTTCCCTGGATGCGGCCGTGCGCGTCGCGCAGCAGAATTTCGATACCTTTCTCACCGCGCAGCTGTTCTTCGTAGTAGCGCTCTACACCCAGTTTTCCGATGTAGTCACCGCTCTGATAGTAGTCGTCCTTTTCGATATCGGCCGCAGACACCTCGCCCACATCGCCCAAAACGTGTGCGGCATTGGAGTACTGATACTGGCGGATGGCTCTTTTCTGGATGTAGAATCCCGGAAAGCGGAACAGCTTTTCGCGGAACACACTGAATTCCTCGGCCGAGAGCTGGCTCATGAACAGCTGTTGCGTGTAGCTGGAATAACCGGGGTTGCGTCTGCGGTCCTTGATTTCTTCCATGCGTTTCACGTAGAATTCCGGAGTGATGCCCAGACTTTGGCATAAGTCGGCCGTATCCACGCCGATTTGTTCGCGCATCACCACCATAATGTCATAGGCCGGCTGGTTGTAGACCAGCAGCTTACCGTTACGGTCGGTGATGATTCCTCTCGACGGATATTTGATTCGTTTCAGAAAAGCATTGGAGTCGGCGTTCTTTTTATAGTCGTCGCTCATCAGTTGCAGTGTAAACAGTCGTATGAGGAAAACAATGACAATGAATACTGCGGCACCGCCAATGACATATTTGCGGTTCTCAAAATCGTATTTTCCCATAGATGCCTAGTTTTTCTGCTTTTTAGGGTTGCGTGCAAATTCCAAAGTCATCATCAGGAGTAGCGACAGGACAATGCTTCCGCCCATACTGATGAGCAGAACCTCCCAATTGAAGAAAGAGAATGCTTCCAGCAGGAAGAAGGTGACGTGGTGCAGCAGAGTGAGCAGGAACAGCAGCTGGAAGAATTTCCATTTACCCATAGAGCGGATTGAGGGAACCAGATCCTCGGGAGCATCCTTGGATACCAGCAGTTTCAGCAAAGGGGGCAGGAAAAAGGCAGCCAGAGTCATGGAAGCCGAAACCACACCCGGGGTTCCTGAAAACACGTCAATCAGGATTCCGGCGATGAAGCCCCAAAGCAACAGTGCGCTGCGGGAAGTGTTTTTGGGGAACAGCAGCAGGAAATAAACGCTGATGAGGGGTGTGATGCACCCAAGGATATGAATCTGGTTAAACACCAGAACCTGTATGGCCCAGAGGGCAATCATCCATAATATCTTATAAAACCAAACTAATACCATGATATCATTTCCTTGATTTTTCTTTTAATTGTCCGTCGAGTGCGTTCAGCTCATCCTGATCCGGAGACATGATGACGCATACATCGCGCAGACGGGCGAAGTCGGTACCCAAGTGTACCTTGATGCGATAAGACAGTCCGTCTTTGGAGTTTCTCACCTGATTGACTTTTCCGATGAACAGTCCTTCCGGGAAGACGGATGAGAAACCGCTGGTTTCGATGACGTCGCCGGTCTGGATTTTTGCATAGCGGGGCACATCATTCATCCAGGCATAGAGCGGGCTGCCGCCGTCCCAGTTCAGATAGCCGAAGTAACCGCTTTTACGCAGTCGGCAGCTGATGTTCGATTTGGAATTGAGCACCGGCATGACAATGGAGTAGTGCGGGGCTGTGATATATACGATTCCCACGACACCGGTACCACAGACCACGCCCATTTCCGGGCGCACTCCGTCGGCTTCTCCCTTGTTGATGGTGAGGTAATTGTCTTGTAGCAGCACGGAGTTGTTCACCACGTTGGCGTCCAGCAACTGATAGGAGCGCAGCAGAGAGTCCGTGCGCTGTTGGGTGTAGGTGGGAGGCGTGCTGAGTTTCTTGAGTTCGTGTTCCAGTTGTGCTATGCGATGTTCGAGCACGACATTGCGTTCGGTCAGTGCCCGGTTGTTGTCGCCTAATGCCAGATAAGACAGAGTCTTGGAGTGGATTTCCATAATGTTTCCGGCCACGGTATTGGCCGAGGTAAACCACACACTGCCCTGATAGCCGTTAAAACGGAACAGGGCGCACAGACTGATGGCCTCGAGCAGGATAAAGACGAACCAGTAATTGTATTTCGATAAAAAATCAAGTAGTTTACGCACGTTTCTTGTTTGATTAAATAAAAACGGGAAATGAAAGGCGACGGGTACAACCTCGCCGGGTTTCATTTCCCGCAATTATGATTCTTATTCCGTTAGTGTTTACATAAGGAAAGAAAAGTTGTTGACGTTCTTCAGGGCAATACCGGTACCCTTAGCCACACTGTGCAACGGATCGTCGGCAATGTGGAATGGGATATTGATCTTGTCTGTCAAACGCTTGTCCAGTCCGCGCAGCAAGGCACCTCCACCACTCAGGTAGATTCCGTTGTGCACGATATCGGCATACAGTTCCGGTGGAGTATTTTCCAGAGCGTTCAGCACGGCTGTTTCGATGCGTGCGATGGATTTCTCCAGGCAGTGTGCAATTTCCTGATAGCACACCGGCACTTCCATTGGCAGTGCGGTGATACGGTTCGGACCGTATACTACGTAGTCTTCCGGAGCCTCTTCGCCCAGATCGGTAAGTGCGGCACCTACATGAATCTTGATTCGTTCGGCCATACGCTCACTCACCTTCACATTGTGCTGGCGGCTCATGTATTCCTGAATGTCGGCAGTCAGATCGTCGCCGGCAATACGGATAGAGTTGTTGGTGACGATACCACCCAAAGAGATAACGGCAATTTCTGTAGAACCGCCGCCTATATCCACGATCATGTTACCCTGGGGAGCTTCCACGTCAATACCGATACCGATGGCAGCGGCCATAGGCTCGTAAATGAGGTACACCTCACGTCCGCCGGCATGCTCGGCAGAGTCGCGCACGGCGCGCAGTTCCACTTCGGTAGAGCCGGAAGGCACACCGATGACCATGCGCAATGACGGAGAGAAGAAGCGGCTGCCGGTATGTACCATCTTGATGAGGCCGCGCATCATCTGCTCGCAGGCGTAGAAGTCGGCAATCACACCTTCGCGCAGCGGGCGCACGGTGCGGATATTGTCGTGTGTCTTTTCATACATCATCTTGGCCTTTTCGCCCACGGCAATCATCTTGTCTGAGCGGCGGTCGAGTGCCACCACTGAAGGCTCATCTACCACAATCTTCCCGTCGCAGGTAATGATCGTATTGGCAGTACCCAAGTCCATTGCGATTTCTTGAGTAAATGAAAAAAATCCCATAATCAGTATTTCCTGTTTGTTATTATTTGATTATTTGTTGTCGGCGAACCATGCGTGGATCGCAGTGTCGTAGTGGCTGCTCACACCGAAAGCGCGGGTTGCGAACATCTGGCGCTGTGCCAGTGTGGTCTGTGCACCGTTTTCCTTCAGGATGTTCAGGAAGTCGTTATATTCAGCCTTGCTCGGGATGATCACTACATCGTTGAAGTTCTTGGCTGCTGCACGGATCAGTGAGATACCGCCTATGTCGATCTTTTCGATGATGTCGGCTGCTGAAGCGCCGCTGGCTACGGTTGCCTCAAACGGATACAAGTCTACGATAACCAGGTCGATTTCCGGAATTTCATATTTTTTCATCTGTGCCTGGTCTTCTTCCAGTGCACGGCGGCCCAGAATACCTCCGAATACTTTCGGGTGCAGGGTCTTTACACGTCCGCCCAGGATTGACGGATAGGTGGTCAGGTCTTCAACGGCCTGGCACGGATAGCCCAGACTTTCGATAAAACTTTGGGTTCCTCCTGTTGAAAGGAACTGTACTCCGTCCTTATGCAGTTCGGCCAGAATCTGGTCCAGGCCGTCCTTATGAAATACTGAAACCAACGCTGTCTTGATTTTCTTTGTTTCTGCCATACTGTATTCTATTATCTATTACTGTGATTCTGAACTGCAAAGATACGAATTTTCTGATTCACTATACTTATAATATACGGAAAATCACAGGAAAAATATATTTAATTTCGGAAAGGGCTGTCCGCGGCCGTCGGTTTTGCCGTTTTCGGAGTGCGTCGGGCTATCTGTTCTTGCGGAACTGCAGGGGCGGAACGCCCTGATGACGGCGGAAAAAACGGGCAAAAAACGACGAATTGGGAAAGTGGAGTATTTCGGCTATTTCCATAATACTCATGTCGGTGGACCTCAGCAGCACTTTGGCTTCGCGCATCAGAAAGTCCGAGAGCCAGAAGTGGAACGTCTGTCCTGTTTTTTGCCGGATGGTGCGCATCAGGTGTTTGTCGGAGATGCAGAGTTTGCCGGCATAGAAGGCAGAATAGTGTTCTTCCTTGCAGTGCCGGTGGAGCAGATAAAAGAACCGGTCGGTAATTTCGTCCGGACGCGACACTCTGACCTTGGTCTCCCGGTGGATATAGAGCCGGTTCACCTCCATGATCAGCGCAAAGAGCAGTCCCTTGATAATCTCATTGTTGTTTTCGGGCGCGCGGTAGCGCTCTTCGATGAATTCGAAATAGCGCTGCAGCAGGTTTGCGGTGCGTGTGTCGGGGGTAATGAGCGGAGAATAAGCCACTTTGTGTGAGATTTCGGCCTTGAGCAGGAGCGGGAAGTCGGACATGAAATCAAAGTCGAAAAACAGGCACTGCGCCCGGAAATCGCTGCTGTGTGTCTGGGGACAGAGCAGCATGTTGGGCAGGAGAAACAGAAACGTGTTCTCGGTGAGTGTCTGTTGGTGACCGTCGATAAGCATGTGTGCTTCTCCCTGCATCACAAGTAGGAAATGCACCCGTCCGATGGGGGCGCGCCAGTTTTGCCCTTCCTGCACGAAGGGTAAAGAGTCCGGATGGAAGTCGGTGATTCCGAATCGTGTGGAGTTCGTGTTCATGAGCATCACATTTTGCTGCAAATATACTCTTTTGTAGGGAACCGGAAACCATGTTGGTCACGATTAGGACATTTCTGGCAGAGAATAGGGCGAAATCCATTCGTAAAAAGTTCGGAACTTTGCACCTGAATTAAAAGGGTAAAAAGAATATGAACGAAAAAACAAGAAATTCCGAGCTTTATCTGTTGCTTATGGTTGGGGCCATCTCCGCATTCGGCCCGTTTGTGACCGACTTCTATCTTCCGGCGCTACCGTCACTAAATGAATATTTTCATACTACCGCCTCGTTGGTGCAGTTGAGTCTTACCTTCAGTATGGTAGGGTTGGCTGTGGGGCAGCTTTTGATTGGTCCGTTGAGCGACAAGTATGGCCGCAAATCTCCGTTACTGTTGTCGCTGGTGGCTTTTTCCGTTTCCACATTAGGTTGCCTGTATGCCCCCGATATCTATTGGTTTATCTTTTTCCGTCTGATTCAGGGATTGGCCGGTGCCGGTGGCTTGGTGATTTCCAAATCTATCGCTACCGATCTTTATGAGGGTAAGGAGCTTACCCGCTTTTTCTCCATGCTGAGCAGCGTGCAGGGACTGGCGCCTATCTGCGCTCCCGTATTGGGTGGCTTTTTGTTGGAGGTGACCAACTGGAAAGGGATTTTCTGGATTCTCTTTGTCATCGGACTGGCATTGCTGGTGACTCTGCTCTTTTTCAAGGAGTCACTGCCGCTTGCTGCGCGTCGTGAGGGAAGTGTGTGGGTTGCCTTCCGGCGTTATGTGCCCGTGTTGGGGCATGGCCGCTTCATGTGCTACGTGCTGGTGCAGGCGTTTGTCATGGGAGTGATGTTTACTTATATTGCCGCCTCTCCTTTTATTTTCCAGAATCATTACGGTCTGTCGCCGGTGGCCTACAGCCTGTGTTTCGGTGCCAATGCCGTGGCGGTGATGCTGGGCAGCCTCACGGTTTCGTTTTTCCGCAGCGCTACGCAGGCCATGCGTGTGGGCGTGGTCGGCTTCGGACTGATCAGTCTGTTGGTGGCCTCCGTACTGATTTCCGGTGCATCGGTGATGATTGTTGAGGGCTGCTTGTTCGTGTTTATGATATTCTTGGGATTGATTCTGCCCAGCAGTACGATGCTGGCACTCGATCTGGAGCGTGCGAATTCCGGTAATGCTTCGGCGGTGTTGGGCTTTCTGATGTTTCTGTTCGGAGGAGTGCTGTCGCCGTTGACCGGCTTGGGCGATATGCTTCAGACCACCAGTCTCATTATGGTGCTCTGTTGTGCGGCTGCTTTGGGATGCACCTTGCTCACTACAACCCGCTTTTCACGCGGTATTCTGAGAGGGCATGCAACAAAAGTCTGACGCAGGGCCGTTCGTCTTTTCAAGATTGTTTCAGGAGAATGGAAAAGGCGCCTTGGGCGCACGAAAATTTTATTTCGATGATTTGATAAAATGATTCTGATGTTTTTTACAATTCATCAGGATCATTTTTTTATGTCTTTGGGAGGGATAGACAGAGAAAAAGGGATGAAAGGGGAATAAAAAAGAAAAGGACCTCAAAAATGAGATCCTTTCTTCTGTGATTCGCTTGGGGTTCGAACCCAAGACCCCAACATTAAAAGTGTTGTGCTCTACCTGCTGAGCTAGCGAATCAGCCTATTTGCTTTTTGCGTTTGCAAAGATAAGTATTTTTCCTGATATGTGCAATATTCAACCTCTCTTTTTCTTTTAAGAAAACCTTTGGAGATTTTTTAGGGACGTGAATAGGTATTATCTTGTGTTTACAAATGGCATTTATTATCTTTGTAAACCAATTATTAAATACTAATACCTAAAAAGAATGATGTGGAATAGTGTAAGGAGAATTACCGGCTCTTTGATGAGCATGAAGGGGTTTGTGAAATCCATTCGTTTTTGTTTGTTCGGCATGGCCGCATGCAGTGCTTTTGAGGCTGAGGCTCAAAATGTGAATCTGACGCCGCAGCCCAAGGATATGCAGGTTCAGGAAGGGATGCTGACTTTGCCTTCCAGTTTTGAGGCCAATGTGAGTCAGTTGGGAGATTCGGTGATTCAGGAAGTAGATCAGTTTATAGAGGTACTCGGAGCATCTTCCGGCATTTCGGTTAAGACCACAGGAGACGCCAAGGCTCTGTTGCAAGTACGTTTGAATCCCGAGATTAAGAATTCCGAAGGATATGTTTTGCGGGTTACCGATTCCGGTATTCTGGTGGAAGCCTCCTGTACCGACGGTTTCTTTTATGCCTTCCAGACGCTCAAGAAGATGCTTCCGGCCAATGTGATGGCCGGAGTAAAAGACCCGAAAGTTACTTCTTATGCGTTGCCTTTGGTGCAGATCACCGATGAGCCACGGTTCGGTTATCGCGGTTTTATGCTGGATGTAGCCCGTCATTTCTTTGATGTGGATGAGGTGAAACGGGTTCTGGACATGATGGCCTGCTACAAGATGAACAAGCTGCATCTGCATCTTTCGGATGATCAGGGATTCCGTGTGGAGATTACCAAATATCCCCGTCTGAATACCATCGGCAGTATCCGTGATGATTCCTACAGCACAGACTTTGGAGGATCGGGCAAACGAATTCATACTTACAAGCCCTACGGTCCGTATTATTATACCAAGGAGCAGATTCGCGAACTGGTGGCTTATGCCGAGAAACTTCATATTGACATTATTCCGGAAATTGATATGCCCGGTCATTTCGGAGCCGCTATGGCCGCCTATCCGGAGTTCAGCTGTGAACCCAATGTGCGTCATCCGGTGATTTCTGATGAGAGTCACACACCGACCATTCCGAATGTGGCCAATCCAAAGACCTTGCAGTTTGCCAAGGACATTTTGAGTGAGATCATGGACCTCTTTCCTTATCCTTACATTCATATCGGCGGTGACGAATGTGATGCCAGCCACTGGGAACGGAACGAAGAATGTATGGCTTTTATGAAGAAAATGAATTTCTCTCATGTCAGAGCCTTGCAGAGCTACTTTACCAAAGAAATGGCCGACTTTGTGGCCACCCGAGGCTATAAACTGATGGCCTGGAATGAAACGATCACCGCAACAGGATCTGATTTGAATCTGATTAAGAGCACGGGAGCAGACATCGTTTGCTGGACCGGTGCAGAGGCAGCCGCACAAAAGGCATACTCTTTGGGATTGAGCAATATCTTGGCGCCGCAGCCTACTTATTATATCAACCGTAAACAGAGCGCAGATCCGACGGAACCGACCGGACCAGGAAATGGTAATGAAACCCTTGAAGCGGTTTATAACTATGCTCCGGCAAACAATGTAGCTGCAGACAAGTTGCATTACTATAAAGGAGTGCAGGCATGTATGTGGACAGAATATATCTCAGCCGACAAGCATCTGGAGTATATGGCGTTTCCACGTCTGATGGCAGTAGCCGAGAGCGGATGGTCGCCTGCTTCGAAGAAAAACTTCGAGAACTTCCGTCAGAGGATGCAGCAGGACACCGTTTTGTTTAATTACCGCGATTATGAATATGGTCGTCATTATCTCAAGGCATCACAACAGGATATGGTGATGCCGGAGGTTTCGGCCAACGGTCAGATGTACTGGTATCGGCTGGTGACACTGGCAACAGACGAACGTGTGGGACGATGCATGTCTCTGCTGCACGAAGGAAGTGAGCCGGTGACCAACGGATTTGGAGAAATCAATATGTTATGGAGTGCCGATCCGGTCACGGAATCGGATGCCGAAAATAAATATCAGCTGTGGGCGATTAAGGAATCGCCCACAGAACCTGGAAAATATGCCATCGTATCTCAGGCACTGCCTGACGGTTCTGTCAATCCGAATGCCACCAACACCACCACTTCCGGCCGTTGGACTTATGACCCCGACGAGGTGCATTATAACTTTATCCTGAGTGATTCCCGATACTACGGACAGCAGGACGGTAATTACTATTACAGCATCCGGAGCGACTGCTATACCGATAAATGGATGAACTTGTCCAAAAGCGGTCAGCACATGTCTATCAACGTTTACAACAATCCTGAAGACTCAAAAGCTGGATTATGGAGCTTTGTTTTGCAGAACCGCGGTATCAATGAAGAAGTGAATGCTTTACGCAGCCAGGCAACGTTGCTGTTGAAGGATGCTTCTTATTATACCGGTCAGGCCAGAATCGGAAAATTCAGTGCTGCCGCCGGAGAACATCTGACCGGACTGTTGCAACAGGAGATTCCCGATGACAAGGCACAACTAGAACAATATGCTCATGAGCTGACCGCTGCCATAGAAGCTTTTCAGGCTTCTTTAGGGATGCCCGAGGATGGTCAGCAGATAAAAATCACCAATGCCATTGAAAAAAACATCACTTTAATTGATGACGATACAGACTTGCTGGGAACCTCGGATAATTCCTGGGGTAAAGATGTCTGGGTTGCGTCAAAGGTTTCTGAAACAGAAAACTCCTTCTATCTCAAGAATCTGAATACTTTAAAATATATCTCAGGAAGCGGCTCTCCTTTGTCACTTGCTTCCGAAAAGTCAGCATACAAGATTATTTTTGACTGGACTACTAAAGATTTTAAAGTTTGTACTGAAGGGGATCAGGCTCTTTTTCCTATTTCAAAATTATCAGCGAAAGACGCAGGAAAGGTTTATACTGACGGAGTGCGGGCTCAAGGTGCCGCTTGGAATATTGACCAGGTTTTCCAGATAACTTATTTGTGTTGTGATTCTACGGATCAGGTTTTCCAGACCTGTTATCAATCGGTTCCTTGTGACAGTGCCTATACTTTTGTGGCTCCCCAGATCAAAAACTGGCAGTTTGTACGTTTTGAGCAGGAGAACATTGCCGGTAACGGTGAACCATTGACTGAAAATAAGGTGGTGCGCGTTTATTATGAGCGCAAGAATTGCGATGTTACGCTGATCTGCCGCGATCAGTATGGGCATAAGATTCACGAAGAGGTTTCCACTTATCCTTTCCAAAGCCTGGTTTGTGTTCAGGCACCCGAGTTGGATTTCTATACCTTTAAAAGCTCTGATTTGGGGGAGATGACTTCGTTTGAACTGCTGCAGGACACCGTAGTCCGCATGGTTTATGAAACCGATGCTTATATCGGTTTCTGGGAACTGGGAGAGCAGGTCACTGAAGTGAAAGATGGCGGACAGTATGTGTTTTATGACGCTACATCTGTTGACAAACGCTCCGGCTTCCTTAATGTGGATGCAAACGGAACGATTCTGACTACGGATGGAAAAATCTGCGGCTTGCCGGATTATGTCTGGACCTTGGAGGCCTCGGACAATGGCTATAAGGTACATAATGCAGGCGGAAAGAGCATGCCGGCCTTGAACAAGGGTGGTGCTATTCAGGTATCAGATAATGCCGGAGTCTTTACTTTTGCCCGTGAGAATGGTGTGTGGCATGTAAAAGACCAGAACGGAGTATTCTGGAACGGTAATGTCGGTTCGATGACAGGATGGTCAGATCCTCATCCTTATCTGGTCTATGATTTTATTCCTTATTTGCTTTATAAGGTAACCGTCAATTATGTAGATTCTGAGCAGAGACAGTTGAAGGCATCCACTTCTTCTTTTGTCAGAGCCGGCTTTGGATATACTCCGGTCATTCCGGATATAGAAAACTATTCTTTCCAGAAACTCAGTGTTTCTTCAGAGCAGTTGGACAGCATTACCGGAAATCTGTCGGTAGATGTAATCTATACTTCCGACATCAGTACCGGAATTCAGGAAGTTGAGGCTCCGGAAAAGAAGGGCAAGATCTATAATCTTGAAGGAATGGAAGTGGCACACCCCAGACGGGGCATTTATATTCAGAACAAACGGAAAGTGTTGTTCCCTTAATGTCGTGTTGCCCGGAAAAACAGAAAAAGAAACTATTTCTAAATAAATGAAACTTAAACAATCATGAAAAAAACAACATTTGCGTTAGCTTTGGCTATGTCGTGCACCATGTCTGCACAAACAGTGAATTATGCATTGAACAATTCTCAGGGAAAAGGTCGTGTGGACGTATGTACCCTTACAGAGCTGAATGGCGCTCACGAGGCCACCATACAGATGTGGTTGAAACCTACCGCCTGGAGAGATGCCAAACTGTTGAGCCAGGATAATTTCTCTTTGGAAACAACAGCCTCTGGAAAGATTGTTCTGAAGACGGGCGACCACGAGGCCACCATTACTCCAATGAGCTTTTTGCATAAATGGTCACAGCTGACGATTGTGATTAACAATGGAGCGGTAACAGCCTATATCAATAACAAGCCGGTAACAGTCCTTGGAGATGCTGCCGAGACTTTTGACAATTCTGCATGGACAATCAATCATCTGGGATGTACTCTGGCAGCAGGATTCCAAGGCAGTATGGATGAGATCCGTGTGTGGTCTTCGGCCTTGAACCGGGATGATTTCTACTGGCGCAATACGCTGAATCCATATACAACGGATACTTCTTCGCTGGTTGCCTATTGGAAGTGTGACCAGGATCAGTGTGAAAATCTGGTTGATTATAAGATGCTGCATCATGGAGAATTTTATAACCTGAGCCGGAAAGAGGTGACGGATAACGCCCTGTTTAAATATCGCGTTGTCACCGGATATACCAGTCTGATGCGTTTTATCGACCGTGGCAATATCAATAAAGACATGTTCCGGATGACCAATGATGTGGTTCTGCTTACCGGAAGAATCCAGGAAGACGGCTCATTGCTGGGCGAGTATGCCGACAATTCTCTGGAAGCCACCAATGCCGGTTATCTGGCTTCTTTCGAGGGCCGTGAAGGTCTGATGGATTTTCAGGGTAAGGGTTCTGTCATGACTGCGCTGGACAGCCGTCTGATGGGTGATCCAAGAACAGCCACCAGCTATGGTCCAACCAATCTGATTTCCGTTGGTGCCTGGGTTTATATTGATGAATGGACAGAGGGTGCCAAAATCATGTCGCAATATAAAGACGATGCCAATTGCTTTGTCGTGTCGCTCGGCAATAAAGAGGAGCAGGAACTTAAAGTGAATATTTGCGGTACCGTTGCTTCCTTGAAAGGAAAAGTGCAGGCAGGCAAATGGCAGTATGTCACGGTTTATTTCAAGGCTTCGGCAGGAAGCCCTTCCGATGCGTCTTGGGAGCCGGTGAAGATTGGTGTCGGCGAAATGAACGGTGATGAATTCGTTTCTCAGATCTACGGCCGTACGGCTGTTGAAGGTACTGCCGTGGAGATGAGCGGTGCAGACATGACGATTACAGCCTTCCCGGCTCTGTTGGGCTCCACCTTTACTCTCGGACAGGATTTGGACGGAAAGCTCGACGAGGTTATGGTGTGGGCATCCGACCGTTCGGCACAGATGGCCAATGATGCCACAAAACCTTATCAGTGGAATGTAGGAAGCTGGCCGAATGTATTCCTGAATGCTTATTGGAAGGGTGATGATCCGGAAAATCCCGGAAAGGATTATCAGACTTATAAGTATATGACCGACCTGATTCGGGGTTACTTTGAAGGTACACACGGTGCTAAAGTCCGTTTGGGTATTATCTATCAGGGAGGAGAGAAATGGAAGACCCAGGTCTTGAACAAGGAAGAGAATCTGGACAACCTGATTCGTGACCTGAAAACCTATATCACTTACTTTGATGGTGTGGATGTTGACTTGGAATGGATGTACAGTGCTTCGGACTGGAATGTGTATAACCACATTGTGGAGCGTATTGCCAAAGAGGTTATGGTGGATCATCCGGACAAGAATCTGACCTGTTCTCTGCATTCAGTTTCTTACAACGGCTTCAACAAGTCCTTGTTTGATTACGTAGACTATTTCACGTTCCAGCTGTACGGACCGAATCTGGATCCTACGGATTATAACTATTATACCAATGCTTATAATTCGTTTATTAACTATGGATATCCGAAGAACAAGATCCTCCTTTCATACAGTATTCTGACACAGAATGGAACCGTAGAAGGCTATAAGGACTTGTTTGAGAAATATGGTCTTGACGATACGAAGTACACTCCAAGCCTGACTTCATGGAACTGTAACGGTACGATGAAGAAGTTCAACAGTGTGGAACTGGTGCGCAAGAAACAGGATTTCGTTATCGACAAGGATGTGCGCGGTACGATGTATTTCGACATGGGTAATGATTTGAAGGTGACCGATCCAAAGAGTCTGATTCATGCACAGAACGAGGTGATTTCATCCAACGTGGATACCTTGGTTACCGAAGTGGACATGAGCCATGTGATTCCTACCGGCCTGAACGAAGTGAATGCCGGAACGGATGAGCTGGCACAGATTACAAGAGCCAACGGAAATCAGGAGATTGTCGTAGAAATGAACAACCCACAGCAGGAAGCTCTGGTCGAGATTTATACATTGGAAGGAATGAAGGTTGCTTCCGGTAATGTAGAAGGCTCCGCCAGCTTTATGGTACCGGGACAGAAACAGGTTTATCTGGTCCGTATCGTTCAAGACGGCAAGGTGCAGACCGGCAAGGTTTTTCCTCTGTAATTCAGCAATAGAAAACATATTCTGACCAACCGGCAGACGGCTTGTAGAAACAGGTTGCTCTGCCGGTCTTTTTTTTGACTTTCAGGAGCCGAAAATTTCATCCTGATGATTTTCAGAAACGATTGGGATGAATTTTTCTTTTGATGGTGATGATTTTTTGAGGAGAGTGCAACCGGAATTTCCGTAGGGTAGGAGTGCTGCCGAAAGAGAAGCCTCATGCCTGCTTTTTCCCTGTAAAAAAACAAAAGGAATCTTATCAGTCCGATAAGATTCCTTTTGTTTTTGGTGCGCCTGATAGGACTCGAGAATAAGACACATTGATTTTTTGTATGTTTCATAATGTCTTGTAAACCAGTATTTTGTATTCGTGGTTTTGGTCATTGTGTCTCATTGGGAATCATCACGTATTATTTTGGTTGACAAAAATAGAAGGTTTTGTCAACCGATTTTTTTCATCTTTATTTGTGGGACAAATCCTAATTATAATGGCGACTTTTTGTTCCAATATACTCGATTTGTTTTTCCGATCTTTGCCGTATGAATCTTTTAAATTAAATTATTATGACTAGCATAAGAGTATCTTTATCAAAAAAAGCAAGAAAGGGAAGCAATGACAATGAAGTCTTTTTCCGCTTGTCCTTATCAAGAAAAAAGATCTTTCGTATTAAAACGAATATCTATGTGCCGAATAAATCATGGAATGCCTTAAAAGAGAAAATAACCATTCCTCGAATTCATAATTTAGAGCATATAAAACTTACGCAATTACAAAATCGTTTAGATTCATTGAAAAGCTATCTTATGGAGCAGATAATTACAGTTCCTTTGGAGGGTATTACGAAGGATTATCTGGATGATCTGGTTTATGTATTTCATTATGGGGAGAAACAAGAAGAGCAACTCAATGTTGCTTCAACATTCGAGGAAATCTTTCAATTTTTTATGCAGTCTCAGATCAAAACTGAAATGCGTGTAAGGCAGTTTAAGTGCGTATTACGTATGTTGAAACGTTATGAGATTTATCGGGGTAGAGCATTTGAATTAGACTTAAATAAATTCTCAGATGAGGATCTGATTAAGTTTCATCATTTTCTAGAGATAGAGCATACCTTCTTTGATGAGAATGGTAAGTGCATAAAATATGAAGAAATGTATCAAATCTGTCCTGAAACTCGTACTCCTAAGCCTCGTGGTGAGAATGCTATATTTTCAATACTGAAACGTTTTCGTACATTCTATAATTGGGCAGTCAAAACAGGAAGGACTGAAAATAATCCGTTTAAAAAGTACAAGTTGAATGAGTGTGTTTATGGTACACCATATTATTTGACGGTAGAGGAAAGGAATCATTTATTTGCTTTTGATTTTTCATCCAATCCGCAGTTGGCTATCCAGCGAGATATATTTGTTTTACAAAGTTGTGTTGGCCTTCGGGTCGGAGATTTTTATCGGTTGACGCAAAAGAATGTAGTTAATGATTTTCTTGAGTATATACCGAGTAAAACAATAAATGAATCTGGAAATACAGTACGAGTTCCTCTATGTACCCAAGCACAGGTTATTTTGAAGCGATATGCCAACAAAGGACAGGCTTCATTGGTGCCGTTTATTTCGCAGCAGAAATATAATAAAGCAATAAAAAAGATGCTGAGATTAGCCGGGATTACTAGAGTCGTGACCATCATTAATCCTACAACACGTAACACTACTGTCCCGTAAAAGTGGATAAATAGTTCTTTGAAA
>OOCI01001078.1_pt1 | contig 21696 bp, 18 predicted proteins | sample 1671761 | NCBI WGS metagenome assembly OOCI01 (sample SAMN06348190, study PRJEB24527) | human gut metagenome | biome: human gut; feature: ankylosing spondylitis patient; material: feces | host: Homo sapiens | place: China | collected 2015-10
AAACGCCCATCGGCGAGGAGGAGGACAGCCATCTCGGCGACTTCATCCCCGATGACGACGCTCCCGCCCCGGCAGATGCCGCTTCGGCGACTCTGCTCAAGGAGGAGCTTGCCCATGTGCTCAAGACCCTCACTCCCCGTGAGGAGCGCGTGCTCTCGATGCGCTTTGGACTCACCGACGGCCATCCTCACACCCTTGAGGAAGTCGGCAAAGAGTTCAACGTCACCCGTGAGCGCATCCGTCAGATCGAGGCAAAGGCTCTGCGCAAGCTCCGTCACCCGACGAGAAGCAAGAAGCTCAGGGACTACGTCGAATAATAAAACAATCAAAAAAACCAGCCGCAAGCGTAAAAACTTGCGGCTGATTTTATTTTTTGTGATTTTTTGACATTGTGTTGCTGAAATTGACAACAAAGTTCTTTTGGTGTCTTTTATATGTGATTGTGCGAACTGCCGGGCTGAGACTGAATCGCTCTTCATAACTAAAAAAGCACTCAAAAGTTCTTGCTCGTACCGAAAAAAGCGGACTTAATACCGAGCCTATAGACAAAGAAAATTTTTCTGTTATTATATGTCCGAAAATGACCCGCAATTGCGGGAATCACAAAACGGGAGCAAAAGAATATGGAAAATGATGTAAGAACAGAAGGCATGTATGAATACACGACGCTCTTCCGATCTCTTATCACAGAGTATGCAGAATGTACTTGTTATGGTGAAAAGGGTGCCCTTTTCTGATTAGAGCACCCTTTTGTTGTTGAGATCGGAAGAGCGGCATTTCAGGAACAGTACATGATTGGCAGCGTGACCGTTCCGGAGGGTGTGCGTGTAATAGGAGGGGGTGCGTTTGCCGACAGCAACAGAATAACCGAAATCAAATTGCCGAGAACGCTTGAACGAATCGAAGGCGGAGCGTTTTCTTTTTGCAATGCTCTCGAGTGGATGGTTGTTCCCCGCGGAGTCAATTATATAGGCGGACATGCATTTTGGCACTGCGTTTCTATGACAAAAATATGGCTTCCCGATACCGTAACCGATATCGAGGATTGGACTTTTGATGAGTGCGGTCAGCTGTATAAATTATATATGCACTCCGGCACAAAAATTTCCGGCGAAAGAGTGTTCGACAGATGCAGGGAATTGAATGATATTATCCGCTATGATTACATGGAGGAACCGACAAATGGGGACTTTGAACGGGCTGAGGGGGTCGGCCTTGTCCGCGAGAATATCGAACGCTATAAAATGTGGTAAAAGATTATATAAAGGGCAAGAAGAGGAGAAAAGGCGATGATCAAAGAAATAGGTTCATACATCTATGATGAGACCGAAAACGGGGCGGTCATTCTGGAATGTGACAAGAACATAAGCGGAGATGTTGAGATACAGGAGAGCTTTTTCGGTGTTCCGGTCGTTGGTATAGCGGCGTTCGCGTTCATGAAATGCAAGCGAATGCTTGGCGTGCAGATTCCCGACAGCGTCACTGAAATCGGACGCGGAGCGTTCTATGGCTGCACCGAGATGAGAAGCGCTGTTCTGCCGGCGAATATTAGAGATATATCCGAGTGGACATTTGACTCATGCACCAATCTTTTCGGCATGGTCCTGCCGAGAGGAATTGTCAGCATAGGCAGCCGGGCGTTCGGTCAGTGCAGGTCTCTCAGCGAAATATATTTGCCCGACACGGTGGAATATATAGCGGGCGATGCGTTTGAAGACTGCATCTGTCTCGAGAGCGTCAATGTCGCTAAGGGAAACGAGCATTATATAAACGATCAGAATGTCCTGTTCAGCGCGGATATGACGGAGCTCGTGCTGTGCATGTCGGATGATTTTGTTGATGATTTTGCTGTTCCCTACACGGTCAGACGCATTGGTGAAGGAGCTTTCTGCAACTGGACGGAACTCGAAAGGCTGGAACTTTCCGATGAAACCGAAGAGATAGGTGCGCGGGCATTTTCTGGATGCAAAAAGCTGGTGGAAATAGAAATGTACGACGGTCTGACGAAAATCGGAGCCCGCGCATTCAATGAGTGCGTCGCCATTCAGGAGATATGCCTGCCGGGCAGCATCCACAGCATAGGGGACGAGGCTTTTGCATATTGTCTGAATCTCACCGATATAAATCTGCCCGGCCGAATCATGAAGCTCTCGCGCGGAATGTTTGAAGGGTGTACGGAGCTTAAAAAGCTTTCAATTCCCGAAAATATAGCGGCCATAGAAGAGCGCGCGTTCAACTGTTGCTATAAGCTCAGCGACATAACGATTCCGCGCGGCGTGAAGCACATAGGCGAGAATGCGTTCAGAAGATGTTTCAGGCTGAAAAATGTCTGCTTTGACGGTACAAGAGAAGAATGGAACGAGGTGTCCGTCGCCCCCGGCAATGAGTGCCTCTTAAGAACGATAAAATGCAGCAATGACGGGGAGGATTGAAAATGAGAAGTAAAACATTTGTAACCCGTACAAAGTATAAGTACACAGTACTCTTCGGCGCCGTGACGATAACGGAATGCCGAACCCGCGAGTCCGCCGTAAGAATCCCGCAGACTATCAAGGACTATCCCGTGACGAGCATAGGCAATATGGCGTTCGGGAAGTGCGCCGAAACACTCGAAGAGGTGACGGTGCCGAACGGCGTTGAGAAGATATGTGAGGAAGCTTTCAGGGATTGTGTTGCCCTTAAAAGAGTAAATCTTCCCGAAGGCCTTCGCGAGATAGAAGACGATGCCTTTGCCGGATGCTGTGAGCTCAGTGAAGTGGAACTTCCGGAGGGATTGACGGCGATCGGGAACTCCGCCTTTAAGGGCTGCGGCAAGCTGACGGATATAAACATCCCCGGCACAGTCGAACGTATCGGCGATAATGCCTTTGCCGGCTGCGGAATAACCGAGATAACTTTTCCGAACAACTTGAGAAGCCTCGGCTTTTCGGCGTTCGCCTGCCCCGGTCTTAAAAAAATTACCGTTCTCGGAGATATATATAATGTCGGCCACTACGCATTTTCGAATGAAACAGAGCGTTTTCACAAGAATATGGAACTTGTGATATCCGATAATGTCACAGGAATCAAATATATATGCCATGAGCTTTTTTGCGATATCCCGAGAGAACAGGCGGCACTCGAAATTCCTTTGAAAATAAATCTTAACGGCGGCTCCATAAATTATACCGGCACAGGCGAACAATGGTCGGAGTTAACGGAAAGAAACATGGTCAGAATAGAGGGAAACATATATCTCGGCAAAAAGAACTCTCCGTATTTTTATACTGCGTTCGGCGGCGAGGCTACGATAAGCGGGTGCGACAAATCCGCCTCCGGCGATTTCGTTATACCGTCGGAAATCGACGGATATAAAGTGACTTCCATAAGAGGTCACGCTTTCGAGGGCTGCAGCGGTATCGAAAGCATAGTCGTCCCGGCGAGCGTAACAAGAATCGGATGCTGCGCATTTGAAAGATGCGGGCTGGAGAAGATAGTGCTCCCGGATGAATTGCGGGAAATCGCGAGCGATACTTTTGCATTTTGTAAAAATCTGCGCGAGATAAAGTTGCCGGACAGTCTGCTGCATATCGGTATTGATGCCTTTCGCGGCTGCAGCGCACTTGAAGCGGTCACTTTCCCGGAGAATCTGTGCTCTGTCGGCAATGTGGCTTATAAAGATTGCGATAATATCCGCGAGCTGACAATGCTGGGAGATATTAAAGACATCGGAATGGGTGTATTCAGCGGAACAAACAATATTCGTAAAATAACGATCTCAAAAAATGTGAGCAGCCTCAGAGAAATATGGAGCGCACTGAGGCTTTCTACTGATGATGATCTTGAGCCGTGCGACTTGGATGAGTTGAATTATACCGGCAGCAAAGACGAGTGGGAGACGCTGCTCAGATTCTCGGAGATAAGATTGAGTGACACAAAGATCCGGTTCGGCACAAAAAGCGGTCCTTACCGTTATGTTCTGCATTTCGATGAGGCGGAGATAATCGATTGTGACAAGGAAATCTCCGGCAGAGTCGAGATTCCGTCCGAATTTGACGGCTATAAGGTAGGTTGCATCGGAAAAGAAGCGTTCTGCAACTGCCGCAATATCGAAAGCCTTGTGATTCCGCATAGTGTTAAAAGAATTGATGACAATGCCTTCGATGGCTGCGAAAAGCTTATAAAGGTAACTGTTTTGTACGGCACAGAGAAAATCGGAGATGAGGCTTTCAGCGGATGCGAAAATCTTATGAGCATAGATTTACCCGAGTCTATAAAGCAAATAGGACGCGGCGCATTTGAGGGTTGCTCTGCTCTGACAATGGTATCGCTTCCGAGCGGTATAAGTAACATAAGACGCAACCTGTTCAGAGATTGCCGAAATCTTACGCGCGTGGATATTCCGAACGGAGTAAGATGTATTGATGACGCGGCGTTCTTTGGCTGCGGGAACCTTGTGAGGGCGGATATCCCGGACAGCGTAGATATGATAGAGCAGTCGGCATTTGAGAGGTGCAGCAGCCTGCGCGAAATAATTGTTCCTGACAGCGTGCGCTCTCTCGGAGGCTGGGCTTTCAGCGGCTGTGAACAAGCAGATATATCTATATCGGCAAGTTTAGCAGAAAAAGTTTTTTCTGCTTCGGACGGGTTCGATCTTGAGCTCTACAGAATGAATCATGACTTTTTCGATGCCCCAAAAGATTCTTGCCGCAATTATTGCAGATGGCTTTTCGAACATTCGACCTTCCGCAAGATGAAAGGCGCGGACAAAGAGCTGCTGCATTCGGCTCCGTATTCATATACCCTCAACGAACATGGAGATGCATGCATTGTCGATTGCGACAGATACATAAGCGGAAATGTTGATATACCGAATGAGCTTGACGGCCATAAGGTGACGGCCATTGGCGATTATGCTTTCATGGGCTGCGAGCATATTGAAAATATAAACATTCCCGAGAGCGTTACGGCGATAGGCAACAGCGCATTTTATTATTTGCGCCTGTTTTATGATATAATGCCCGGATCGCTTCGGATAAACATTCCCGCCGGTGTGAAGATATTAGACGCGAATGCTCTGCCCGGCTGCTATGAAATATGTTATAGAGGAACGAGCGCAGATTGGGAAAATATTCAAAACCATGAGACGGTTCATCGCGACGTGATTTGTAGCGACGGAATAAAATGCGGAGAATTCTTTTTTGAATCGGATTGACAATTGAAAAAGCCCCGCCGACATTTTTGCTGTGTCGGCGGGGCTTTGCTCTGATTTTTTATTTTATTTTCTGTACTTCGCCAGCAGACCTTCGAGGTTCTTGTGGAGTATCTTCTCCCTGTCCTCGTCGCTCAGCGGCAGGGACATAAATGTTTCAAGCTCCTTCTTGACGTTCCACATCGGGTAGTCCGAGCCGAAGAAAATTTTGTCCGTGCCGAAGATGTGAATCATCTCCATTATCCTCTCCAGGCTCATCGCGTAGAAACTGCTCGATGAGTCAACATATACTCCCGCTTCAGAAAGCTCCTTTGAGCCGTAGCCCCATTCCGACCATGCGCCGAAATGCGCTGCGATTATGTCGAGCTTCGGGAACTTTTCAAGGACTTTTATTAGCTTCGTCGGCTTTGAATATTGTGTGCGGTAGTCGCCAGTGTGGAAGAGTATCGGCAGTCTGCCCTCAAGCACTTCGTACATGCGCATCGCTTCAGGCGCGTCTATGTCGAACTCCTGAAAATCGGGGTGCAGTTTTATTCCCGAGAGTCCGAGCTCTATCGCCTCGTCAACGATTTCCGGTATCTCGTCGCCACATCCGGGGTGGAGCGTCGCAAAGCCGATGAAGCGGTCGGGGTGCTCCGATACGCTCTTTGCAATGAATGAATTTATCGAGCGTACCTGGTGCGGTGTCGTCGCGACCGAGTGAACAAGAAATTTGTCAACTCCCGCCTCGTCGCCGACTTTGAGAAGCATGTCGACCGTGCCGTCGAGGTCCATGTCGATGTCGTAGAAATCGCCGATGCTGCGCGCCGCCTTTCTGGCGAGCTTGTCCGGGTATATATGTGCGTGGCTGTCTATTATCATTTTTACATCTCCAGTGTGTTGAAACTTATTTTATGCGCGTCAGTTTACCCCTCACTGCGTGATAGTTTATCTCTCCGAGCGCGAATATCGGCGCGTCGCTTTTGAGAGAGTCCGAAAACACTTTCTCAAATTTCGCGCCGGGCATCGCCTCGTTTATTCTTATAACCTTTTCGCTGTCCTTGCAGTTGAGCCCGGTCATTCTGCCCGTGTGCGGGTCAAGGCGCGTGGCGATGAGCGTGTGTACCTTGTACTTTTCGCATATCGGGCGTAGCAGAAATTCGGGAGACGCCGAGCAGACGACTGCGGGGAGATCGCGGTTCTCCGGGCGGAAGAACGGATATATTCTCTTTTCGTTCTTCTCCCAGAACTTTTTGACCATCTTTTCCGTGTTCACAAAGCGCAGAAAGCAGAAGAATCTGCCCTTCATCTTGTCGCCGCCTATCTTCAAAAAGAAGCAGGCGAGGCAGACGAGCTGATAGGGAAGAATGACTATCAGCCATGGGTGCCGGACAAGGCAGAAGAGATAGAACACGCTCTCCGAGTCAACTGGGAAAACGGTCTTGTCAAAATCATAGAGGTCGAATTTCATTTTACAACTCCTTAAAGCTCAACTGTCAGCGTGCCGCCGTCGAGCCTGTGAACTGTCTCTTGGCCGCCGTATACAATGTGCGCCTCGCCATTGCCGGTGAGGGAATACGAGGTGAGCTTGCCGCCGCTCCAGGTCATGTCGACTTTTATGTTGCCCTTTGCAAGCAGACCGCGAACGCTGCCTTCGCTCCACTTGTCGGGGAGAGCGGGCAGAAGATAAATCTTTCCGTCAAAGCAGTCGAGCAGCATCTCGCAGACTCCGCTGACCGCGCCGAAGTTTCCGTCTATCTGGAAAGGCGGGTGCGCGTCGAAGAGATTCTCGTATGTGCCGCCGCCGTGGGAGTAGTTCATGCCGGTCGAAGCCTTGAATCTCAACTGCTGATCGAAGAGCTTCAATGCGTGGTTGCCGTCGCGCAGGCGCGCCCAGAAGTTTATCTTCCAGCCGAGGCTCCAGCCCGTGCCGTCGTCGCCCCTTATTTCGAGCGAGCGTCTGCAAGCGTCCGCAAGCTCGGGCGTGCCGTCAGAAGTTATCAGATGCGCGGGGTGCAGACCGTAGAGCATCGAGCAGTGGCGGTGGTGTATCTCCGATTCTTTTTCTTCGTTGTACCACTCGAGAAGCTGACCTTTTTTGCCGATTTTGAACGGCAGCATGCGGTCGAGTTTGTCTTTGAGAATTTCTGCAAACTCCTTGTCCTCGCCGAGGATATCGGAAGCCTTGATGCAGTTTTCAAACAGCTCGCGGATTATGCTCATCGTCATTGTCGTCGTCTGCGAAACGGCGCAGTTGCTGCCGTTTAAGACGAAGTTGTTCTCGGGCGAGGTAGAGGGCGCGGCGATGAGATAGCCGTCCTTGTCCTCAACGAGATAGTCGCAGTAGAATTCCGCGCTCTTTTTCATTATCGGATAGGCGGTCTCACGCAGATATTTTTCATCCATGGTGTATTCGTAGTGGGCAAAAATATGCTCGCAGAACCAGCCGGGCGACATCGGCCAGAATGCCCATACGGCGCATCCGCCGACGGGGGTCGTCATTCTCCAGATGTCAACATTGTGATGTGCGACAAAGCCGTGCATGCCGTACATCTCTTTTGCCGTGCGCTCGCCCGCGACGGACAGATCTCGCACCATCTCTATCAGAGGCTCGTTGACCTCCGGCATATCGCAGGGGAGAACGGGCCAGTAGTTCATCTCGGTGTTTATGTTTACAGTGTAGTTTGAGTGCCACGGCGGGCAGAGCTTCTCGTTCCAGATGCCCTGAAGCGTCGATGGCTGCGAGCCGGGGCGCGACGAGGATATCGCGAGATAGCGTCCGAAGTTGAACAGCAGGGTGTAGAGAGCGATGTCATTCTTATCTTTCTTGAAATTGCGCAGACGCTTGCCGGTCGGTATGTTGTCTTTGCCGTTCGAGCCTATGTCGAGCTCAACTCTCGAATAGAGCGCGCGGTAGTCGGCGATGTGCGCGGATTTGACCGCTTCGTAATCGAAATTCTTCGAGAGGCTCTCGATGCAGGGCTCAAGGTGCGGCTTGCCGTTTGTGAAAGCGTTGTTCTGCCAGCCGTTGAAGCTCGTCTCTGCGGTGAGATAGAGCGTGACGACCGTCGCGCCGGTTATCTTTATTCCCTTGCCGCTTATATGCTTTTTGCCGTCCGTGTCGGCTTTCACGGCGCAGGTGAAGAGCATACCGCGCTCGCTGTCGACTTTCGAATAGCTCTGCTTATCCGACTGACCGTTCGTGTTGTGCTCGCTCGGCGCTTCGCCGCTCATGACGAGCAGACCGCTCTGCGACTTGACTTTGTGATGAAGCTGGCATCTGAGGCTCGCTGTGACATCAAACTTGCCGTTTTCGCAGATGAGGCGGACTGCGATAACCTTATCGGGATGCGACGCAAACAGCTCGCGGCGCATGATGCGCTTGCCCTGCCTGTAGCTGACAGAGGCGATCGCCGTGTCAAGATCGAGCGAGCGGATATAATCTGACTTGCGGTCGGAGCCGTCGAATGTCAGAACGAGGTCGCCCAGGGGCAGGTATGCCTGGCTCCATGTGCTCATGAAGTCGGATTCTATAATATCCTGCGACTCGCGCAGCTTTCCGTCGAGCGCGAGTGCGCGGGCTTTCTGAAAAGCTTCGAGCGAACCGGGGCGAATAGTGTTTTTTGGGTGTCCCGTCCAAAGCTCATCGTGGTTCAAAGAGACGGTCTCTTCCTCTACTTTGCCGTATATCATGCCGCCGAGCGTTCCGTTGCCGATTGGCAGCGCCTGAGTCCAGACGGAGGCGGGCTTGTCATACCAGAGAAATGATGAATCCTTCATTTTTTAGCTCCTTATTTAAGAAGTAATAGACTAATAGATTATAAAAAAAATCGGGCTTTAAGTCAATGCTTTTAAGAAAATGCAGGAAACCCTGCAATTTTTGCTCTGTCGTCTTGCATTTTTGTGTGGCTGTATGCTAAAATCATGTTACATATGTAAACGGAATAAGGTGAATATCCAATATGACAAAACAGCTGCTTTCAAAAATAGAGGGCTGTTACTCTTCCATGTCCAAGGGACATAAGCGGATAACCGACTACATAACCGAAAACTACGACAAGGCGGCGTTCATGACCGCGGCGAAGCTCGGCGACGCGGTCGGCGTGAGCGAATCGACTGTCGTCAGATTCGCGTCCGAGCTCGGCTTTTCGGGCTATCCTCAGCTTCAGAAGACCCTGCAGGAGGTAGTCAAGAGCAGACTGACGAGCGTCCAACGCATGGAGGCGGCGGGCGGCGAAGATATGCTCGAACACGCGTTTTCTTCCGATATCGATACGATAAAGGCGACCCGCGAGAGCATTTCGCGCGAGGCGTTCAACGCGAGCGTCGAGGCGATAAACCGCGCGAAGCATATCTATGTCCTCGGCGTGCGCAGTGCGGCGTCGCTTGCAAGCTTTGCGGCGTTCTATCTCAATTTTGTCTATGACAGCGTGACCCTTATTGAACCCGCCGGAACAGGAGAAGCGTTCGATCAGGCGTTCAGAATCAACAAGGACGATGTCTGCATCGCGATAAGCTTCCCGAGATATTCAAAGCAGACGATAAATATGCTGCGCTTTATATCCGACAGAGGAGCGACGGTTATCTCCGTCACCGACAGCGAGAATTCACCTATAGCGCAGTTTGCGACCCATCTTCTCCTCGCGCGCAGCAGCATGGTTTCGTTTGTCGATTCCCTCGTTGCTCCGCTGAGCCTTATCAACGCGCTGATAGCGGCGGCGGCGAGCGAAAAGAGCGGCGAGGTCTACAGCAATCTCAGCTCGCTCGAAAATATATGGGACGAGTATCAGATATACCAGACCCACGAAGACGAGTAAATTTTTCAAAAAGAGGTAAATTATGCCTGAAGTGCTTGTAATAGGCGGCGGAGCGGCGGGACTTATGGCGGCCGTCACCGCAGCAAAAAACGGCGGCAAAGTCGTTCTGCTTGAACGCAACGAAAAAGTCGGCCGCAAAATAATGATAACGGGAAAGGGCAGATGCAATGTCACAAATGACTGCGCCGATCTCAATGCCCTTATCTCGGCTGTGCCGGTCAACGGCAGATTTCTTTACAGCGCGTTTTCGCGCTTCATGCCCGCAGATACAATGAATTTCTTCGAGTCTCAGCGCGTGCCGCTCAAGACCGAGCGCGGCAACCGCGTTTTCCCAGAGTCGGACAGAGCGTCCGATATAGTCGACGCGCTCTTCTTCGCGGCGAAGCACGCGGGCGTCGATATAGTGACAGGCAGGGCAAAGGAGCTCATAATCGAATCCGGTAAAGTCCGCGGCGCGATACTTCATTCCGGCGAGCGGATATATGCCGACAGGGTGATAGTCGCCACCGGCGGCAGGTCTTATCCACAGACGGGCTCAACAGGCGACGGATATGAACTCGCAAAACAGGCGGGACACACCGTGACCCCGATAAAGCCGTCGCTCGTTCCGCTCGAAGCGCACGAGGGCTTCTGCTCGCGGCTTCAGGGACTGTCGCTGAGAAATGTTTCGATAACTGTTGAGGATACGAAAACCGGGAAGCACATCTATTCTGATTTCGGCGAGATGCTGTTTACTCATTTCGGCGTGTCGGGCCCGATGATACTCTCCGCGAGCTCGCATATGCGTCAGATGGAACGGGGGAGATATAAAATTGTTATCGACCTCAAGCCCGCGCTTTCGGAGCAGCAGCTCGATGCGCGCGTCCTGCGCGATTTCAGCGAGAACAACAACCGCAATTTCATAAACGCGCTCAACTTCTTGCTCCCCAAAAAGCTCGTGCCCGTCATAGTCTCTCTCTCGGGCATACCCATGGACACAAAGGTCAATTCCGTCACCCGCGAACAGCGCGCGAAGCTCGTTTATCTGCTCAAGCATTTCACTGTTACGGTAACTGACTTTCGCCCGATCGAAGAGGCGGTTGTCACCTCCGGCGGCGTAAAGACCTCGGAGATAGACCCGAAAACGATGCAGTCGAAGCTCATAGACGGTCTGTATTTTGCGGGCGAAGTTATAGATGTCGATGCCTACACGGGCGGATTCAATTTGCAGATAGCGTTCTCGACCGGACATCTTGCCGGAGAGAGTGCGGTTCAATAAAGAAAGCACGAAAGGAAAATCTCTATGTCAATAAATGTTGCAATCGACGGCCCCGCAGGAGCGGGCAAGAGCACAATATCACGCCGCGCGGCTCAGGCGCTCGGCTTTATCTATGTCGATACCGGCGCGCTTTACCGCACCGTCGGACTCAACGCACTGCGCCGCGGAGTCGACCTTGAAAACCCCGAGGCTATCGCCGAGAGCGTCAAGGGCATATCGGTTGAGCTCAAATATGAAAACGGCGAGCAGGCAGTGTTTTTAAACGGCGAGAATGTCTCGGCGTTCATCAGAACTCCCGAAGCGTCGATGGCGGCCTCGAAAGTCTCGGCGGTGCCCGCAGTCCGCGAGTTCCTTTTCGGTCTCCAGCAGGATATCGCCGCCAAAAACGACTGCGTCATGGATGGGCGCGATATCGGAACCGTTGTTCTGCCCCACGCGCAGGTCAAGATATTCCTCACCGCTTCCGCCGAGGAGCGTGCGCGCCGCCGCTATAAAGAGCTCATAGAAAAGGGCGAAAAGGTCGAATACGAAAATGTGCTTGCAGAAATGAAGCAAAGGGATTATAATGATTCCAATCGGGCTATCGCTCCGCTCAGAGCCGCGCCCGACGCCATAACGGTCGATACGACGGAGCTTTCGCTCGACGAGTCGATAGAGAAAATAAAAAATGTAATTAAGGAGAATCTTTGATGGAACCGAAGATTAAAGGTAAAGCGTTTAACTACAACGATACCAGAGACAGAAAATTTTATGACGTTTTCGTTTGGATGTTTCATCCGCTCGCAAAGATTGTCTTCAAGACGCAGTATATCGGACGCGAAAACGTGCCGAAAACGGGCAGTCTTATAATTGCCTCGAACCATCGCAACTCATACGATCCCGGTCTCATTGCCGCGGCGAGAGTCCGCAAGATCCACTACATGGCGAAGCTCGAGCTGTTCAATCTCAATAAGCTCGCTTCGTGGATGCTCCGCCACCTGAATGCGTTCCCGATAAGTCGCGGAACGGGCGACCAGCGCTCGCTCAACTATGCTATCCGCCTTGTCGAAGAGGGTAAGGTTCTCGGCATATTCCCCGAGGGCACGCGCTCGAAGGATCCCGACGGCAAGATGCTGCCGCCCAAAGCAGGCATCGCGCTTATAGCCAAGGCCACCCATGCCGATATTCTGCCCGCATGCATTTATTTTGAGGGCAAGAGCAAGTTCCGCAAGAAGATAACCGTCCGCTTCGGCGAGGTCATTCCCTATGAGGAGCTCGGACTTACGGACGAATCAAATATGAGTGAGATAAAGGACGCTTCCAGACTTGTCATGGGCAAGATAGGGGAGCTGCTTGAAAAGGGTCATGAAAAAGATTGAGGTTGCAAAAACGGCGGGCTTCTGCTTCGGGGTCAACCGCGCGGTCGAGATGACATATAAGCTCGTTGACAGCGGAAAAAAAGTCGCTACTTTCGGTCCCCTGATACATAACCCGGTCGTTATAGAAGATCTTGAGAAAAAGGGTGTTAGGGTGATAAACTCGCCCATAGAAGCGTCCGCCGATACTACCGTCGTCGTCCGCACCCACGGAGTCGGCGCGAGTGTCTATCGCAGCCTTGAGGCTACGGGCGCCGATATCTGCGACGCTACCTGCCCGTTCGTCAAGAAAATACACAGGATAGTGGGCGAGAATTCATCGCCCGATATCCCCGTGCTCATCGCCGGAGACAGCGGTCATCCCGAGGTCATCGGCATTATGGGTCACTGCCACGGCGAGTGCTTCACTTTCCGCAACGCCGAAGAACTCCGTAAAATTTTCGAAAATTATCCGGAATATTCCGAGAAGAAAATAATGGTCGTCTCACAGACCACTTTCAGCGTAAAAGAATGGCAGGAATCCCTAAAAATAATAAAAATACTATGTACAAATGCAAATGTTTTTGATACAATATGTAATGCTACGCAGGATAGGCAGAAAGAGGCTTCCGAGCTGTCGCAGCGGGTAGATATGATGATCATCATCGGCGGCTCGCAGAGTTCCAACACGGCAAAGCTCAAGGGAGTGTGCGAAAAAAACTGCCCGACTTATCTTGTGGAGCGCGCAGCGGATGTTAAAAATATCGATTTCTCCGCCTGCGATGTTGTCGGCGTTACTGCAGGGGCATCAACCCCTGCGTGCATAATAAAGGAGGTACTTTGTAACATGTCCGAAATTCTTAACGAACAATCCAAAGAGCTTGAGGAAGGCGCAGTCGAGCGTAAGACCGATGTCGCTGAGGCGGCTGCCGGTGAGCTCGAGGAGAGCGCAGCTTCCGCACAGCCGGCGGAGGAGGTGCCTTCCGAAGAAGCAGACGAGCAGGACTTCTCCAAGGCTCTTGAGGAGTCTCTCAACAGCATGAACAACGACCAGAAGGTCACCGGTATCGTCATGGGCTTCTCGCCCACAGAGATCCAGGTCGACATCGGCAGAAAGCATGCCGGCTATGTCCCCATGGACGAGTACAGCGCAGATCCTGCCGCTGACCCGAAGAAGGAGCTCAAGATAGGCGACGAGATCGGTCTTATCATCATGAAGACCAACGATGCAGAGGGCACCGTTATGCTTTCCAAGCGCCGTTATGACGCTATGCAGGCATGGCGCGATATCGCTGACGCGGCTGAGACCGATAAGGTCTTCGAAGGCGTTGTCACCGATGTTGTCAAGGGCGGCGTTATCGCTGTTACCGACGGCGTTCGCGTTTTCATCCCCGGTTCTCTTGCAACCGCATCGCGCAGCGAGTCTCTTGACAGCCTTCTGAGAAAGAACGTCAAGTTCCGCATCATCGAGGTCAACAACTACAAGAGAAGAGCTGTCGGCTCCATCCGTGCCGTACTCAAGGAGGAGAGAAAGGCCGCTGAGGAAGCTTTCTGGGCACAGGCTGAGGTCGGTCAGAAGTATACCGGCACCGTCAAGTCTCTTACCAACTACGGTGCATTCGTCGACATCGGCGGCGTGGACGGAATGGTTCACATCTCCGAGCTTTCCTGGAAGCGCATCAAGCATCCGTCGGATGTCCTGAAGGTCGGCGACGTTATCGATGTCTACATAAAGGCTCTCGATCCCGAGAAGAAAAAGATTTCTCTGGGCTACAGAAAAGACGAGGACAATCCGTGGGAGATCCTTCGCAAGAACTATCCCGAGGGAACCGTTATCGACGCTGAGATAGTCAGCCTTACCGATTTCGGCGCATTCGCAAGAGTTATTCCCGGCATTGACGGTCTTATCCACATTTCTCAGATAGCGGATCGCCGCATCGAGAAGCCCTCCGACGTTCTCAAGGTCGGCGACAAGGTTCAGGCGAAGATCATCGGCATCGACTTCGACAAGAAGCGTGTCAGCCTTTCGATCAGAGCTCTGCTCGAGCCCGCCGCAGAGGACGAGGCTGAGGAGACCGAGGCTGAATAATCAGTTCTGATTTCACTATCCGGTTTCTGCCGTTTGGCAGGAGCCGGATATTTTTATCCCCGCGCGTATGCTTTTTGCATAAATTTTGCACAAAACGCGCCGTGCGCTGCAATATCTTTTCTATCCGCGCAGACGGAAAATATATTGTACCGCGGGGCAAAGAGTGGTATAATTATTTTTATAACCGAAGGGAGGCAGATCGATGAAACGCATAACGCTCGTCTGCGGTCATTACGGCAGCGGAAAAACGAATTTCGCGCTCAACCTCGCAGTCAACGCGGCGAAGCGCGGCGAGAAGATAACGCTCGTCGATCTCGATATAGTCAATCCCTATTTCCGCACTGCGGACTACAAGGACGAGCTTGAAGCGGCGGGAGTCAATGTCATTGCCCAGAATCTTGAGGGCACTACCCTCGACGCACCCGCGCTGACGGCGAGGATGTTCTCAATTTTTGAGGAGAGCATGGGCAGAGTGATAGTCGATGTCGGCGGCGACGATGCGGGCGCTACCGCGCTCGGACGCTTTTCGCGCCAGCTCAACGAGTCGGGCTATGATATGTTCTGCGTCGTCAACAAATTCCGCAAATTTATTTCAAGTCCCGATGAGGCAGTCGGGCTGCTCGGGGAGATAGAGGCGGCATGCCGTCTGAAAGCGACTGGGTTAGTCAACAACTCGCACTTGGGGGCGCAGACGACTGCGCAGGACATTCTTTCGTCCGTCCCTTATGCCGAGAAAACGGCTGAGCTTGCTGGTCTGCCGCTGATATATACGACGGCACCGAAGAGTGTCGCGGGCGAGCTCGAGGGAAAGATTGACAATCTCTATCCCGTCGATGTGCTCGTAAAGCTCCCGTGGTAAAAATTTTTTGACCGATACCGCTTCCGAGGCGAAGCGGCGGATATATAAGTTCGGTATTCTTGATTAGGAGGAACAGATATGGCAAAAGTCACGATCAATGAAAACACCTGCAAGGGCTGTGAGCTTTGCACGACGGCATGTCCGAAGCATATTATCAGCCTTGCTAAGGATAAGCTAAACCTAAAGGGTTATCATCCTGCGTGCGTCACAAACCCCGACGAGTGCATCGGATGTGCGGCGTGCGCTATTATGTGTCCCGATTGTGCAATAACTGTTGAGAGATAAAGAAAGAAGAGGTGTTGAAAGTGTCAGAAAGAGTTCTTATGAAAGGCAACGAAGCTCTGGCAGAAGCCGCTATCCGTGCCGGCTGCCGCCACTTCTTCGGTTATCCCATCACTCCGCAGACAGAGCTTGCGGCATATATGTCAAAGGTCATGCCTAAAATAGGCGGTACATATCTTCAGGCGGAGAGCGAAATCGCCGCCGTCAATATGGTTCTCGGTGCGGCATCCGCAGGCGTCCGCGCGATGACTTCCTCGTCCTCGCCCGGAATCAGCCTCAAGACCGAGGGTATATCTTATATGGCAGGTTCGGATCTTCCGGCGGTCATTATCAACGTCCAGCGCGGCGGCCCCGGACTCGGCGGAATCCAGCCCTCTCAGTCGGATTATTGGCAGGCGACAAGAGCACCCGGCCACGGTGATCTGCATATCCTCGTTTTTGCGCCCAGCTCCGTTCAGGAGATGGTCGATCTTGTCGGCAGAGCCTTCGATAAGGCGGACGAGTATCGTATGCCCGCGATGATCCTTGCCGACGGTATGCTCGGTCAGATGATGGAGCCCGTCGAAATAGGCGAGGGCAGCGGCGGTTCGAGCGTCGAGAAGCCCTGGGCGGCATGCGGCCACAACGGCGGACGCAAGCACAATATAGTAAATTCTCTTTATCTCCAGGCGGCAGATCTCGAGCGCCTCGTCAGAGAGCGCTTTGCAAGATATGCCGTTATCGAAGAGAAGGAGCCCATGAGCGAGAGCTACATGGTCGACGATGCCGAGTATGTCGTCGTCGCTTACGGCGCATCTGCGCGTGTCGCAAAGGCGGCTGTCCGCGAAGCGAGAGAGCAGGGCATAAAGGCTGGACTTATCCGCCCGATAACCCTCTGGCCGTTCCCGAAGCAGGCTATGCGCGACGCCGCAGAGCACGCAAAGGCTTTTCTCTGCGTCGAGATGAGCATGGGTCAGATGATCGACGATGTCAAGCTCGCTATCGACTGCAGCAGACCTGTTGAATTCTTCGGACGCACCGGCGGAATAATCCCGACCCCCGCTGAAGTCCTTGAAAATATCAAAAAACTTGCAGGAGGCGAAAAATAATGGCAATCGTATTTCAGAGACCCAAGGCGCTTCTTGATGTGCCTACCCATTATTGCCCCGGCTGCACTCATGGTATAATCCACCGCCTTGTTGCGGAGTGCATTGACGAGCTCGGTATAGAGGGCAAGACCGTCGGCATCGCGCCCGTCGGCTGCGCCGTTATGGCATATAATTATTTCGGCTGCGATATGATAGAGGCTCCCCACGGACGCGCCCCGGCTGTAGCAACGGGCGTTAAGCGCGCAAAGCCCGAGGACGTTGTGTTCACCTATCAGGGCGACGGCGACCTCGCCGCTATCGGTACTGCCGAAACCGTTCACTCCGCGACCCGCGGCGAGAACATCACCGTTATCTTCGTCAACAACGCTATTTACGGCATGACAGGCGGCCAGATGGCTCCCACCTCGCTGCCCGGACAGGTCACTCAGACCACGCCTTACGGCAGAGATATAAAGACCGCGGGCTATCCCGTAAGAGTCTGCGAGATGCTCTCCACCCTCGACGGCACCGCCTATGCGGAGCGTGTTTCGGTCGACTGCGTCAAGAACATAAACAGAGCGAAGAAGGCTATCAAAAAGGCTTTCGAGACTCAGCTTGCCGGCAAGGGCTTTTCTATAGTCGAGGTCATTTCGGCTTGCCCCACCAACTGGGGACTTTCGCCCGTTGACGCGCTCGGCTGGCTCAGAGAGAATATGCTTCCTTATTATCCGCTCGGCGTTTATAAGGACAAAACAGCAGAGGAGGAAGCAAAATGAAGGATATGAACGCACTTCTCGCCGGATTCGGCGGTCAGGGTATACTTTTCATGGGCAAGGTCATCGCCTATGCGGGACTCACCGACGGCAAGGAAGTTTCATGGCTTCCGTCCTACGGCCCCGAGATGAGAGGCGGCACGGCAAACTGCAGCGTCTGCATCTCGTCTGACCCCATCTGCTCGCCCCTCGTTGTCACTCCGAATGTGTTCGTTGCGATGAACGGCCCGTCTTATGACAAGTTCGTCGACAGCGTCGTTCCCGGCGGAATAGTTATTCTTGACAGCACGCTCGTCGAGCGCGAGGTCAAGAGAGACGATATCACCGTCTGCCTCGTCCCCGCCACTAAGCTCGCGGAGGAGCACGGACTCAAGGGCCTTGCAAACATCATTCTTATCGGCAAGCTCATGGAGCAGACCGGCTTCTGCAATCTCGACACCATGTCGAAGGCAATAGCCAAAGTAGTCCCTGCAAGAAAGCAGCACCTCGTTCCCAAGAATGTCGAAGCTATTGAGTTGGGTATGAATTACAAAGGCTAACAAGTAGGGACTGCCGCATTTAGCGCAGACCGAAGAGCAAAAATAAAAAGGTCATAATTCACGGATAATAACGCGGATTATGACCTTTATTTTTATTTATTAAACGCCTTTTACAGTGTAAATAATCCGCCGCTTCGCCCGGTTTTTATTTCGGACAAGGCGGCGGATTTATTTATTTCTTTTTACATCAGCGATCTGTAGAGCTCTGCAAGCTCAGCAACGCTCGTGTCGCGCGGGTTGCCGGGACGGCAGGCATCGTCATATGCGGACTGCGCAAGGAAGTCAACATCCTCGGGCTTGACTATCGCCTTGAGGTCTGCGGGGATTCCGACATCCTTTGCAAGCTGTCTGACTGCGTCAACAGCCGCCTTGCGGTATTCGTCAACGCTCATATTCTCCGTGCCCTCAACGCCCATAGCCTTCGCGATGTCGCGGTATTTCTCGCCGGTCGCGGGTGCGTTGTATTCCATGACGGTCGGCAGGATTATAGCGTTTGCCACGCCGTGCGGGGTGTCATAGAGCGCGCCGAGCGGGTGAGCCATCGAGTGGACTATGCCGAGACCGACGTTCGAGAAGCCCATGCCTGCGACATACTGACCGAGAGCCATGCCCTCGCGTCCCTCGGGGGTGTTTTCAACGGCACCGCGAAGCGACTTCGAGATGATTTCGATTGCCTTGAGGTGGAACATATCGCTCATTGCCCATGCGCCCTTGGTGATGTAGCCCTCGATAGCGTGGGTCAGAGCGTCCATGCCTGTTGCGGCGGTCAGTCCTTTGGGCATGGAGGACATCATGTCGGGATCGACAACGGCGACCACCGGAATGTCGTGAACATCTACGCAGACCATCTTGCGGTTCTTCTCGGCATCGGTGATAACATAGTTTATCGTGACTTCTGCTGCAGTTCCCGCCGTGGTCGGGACGGCGATTATCGGAACGCACTTGTTCTTTGTCGGCGCAACGCCCTCAAGGCTTCTGACATCGGCGAACTCGGGGTTCTTGATGATTATGCCGATAGCCTTCGCGGTGTCCATCGAGGAGCCGCCGCCAATAGCCACGATGCAGTCTGCGCCGCTCGCCTTGAACGCCTCAACGCCGGACTGAACGTTCTGAATGGTCGGGTTGGGCTTTATTTCGCTGAACATCTCGTATGCGATGCCAGCGTCGTCCAGAACATCTGTGACTTTCTTCGATACGCCGAACTTGATGAGGTCTGGGTCGGATGCGACGAAAGCTTTCTTGAAGCCTCTTGCGGTTATCTCTTCGGCAACCGCCTTGACTGCGCCCGCGCCGTGATATGAAGTTTCATTGAGAACGAATCTGTTGTACATAATTTTTACCCTCCCGGATATTTTTTGATAAAGCTGTATTGATAAAACTTTATCTTTTTCTTAATCCTATCATTAATTTTTAAGCGTATTTTAAAGCTCGTTTAAATAAATTGTGAACACGGGAACCATCCGGGAGCAAAGTGTTGATTTAAACCGTGCCGTTGTCCTGATAATCATGCAGAAGCTTCAGCAGCTCGGCGGCGTGCCGACCCTCGTCAACCGCATATTTTTGAAACATTTCTGCGGCTGTTTTGTCGTCCGAAGTTTCTTTCGCGTAGTTTTCGAAGTCGCGCACAAGCTCCGTCGAGTTCTGCCACGCCCTGAGAACTCTGTCGCGCGTGGTTATAACTATTTTTTTGTCATTACTCATTTTGTCAGCCCTTTCGTTTTTTGTTATTATGCCCGATACGCCGCGGAAAAATATCGGCGGAGAGTGTATAAAATTTGCCCTGCCGCCGAAAACTAATCTCCGAAGCCAAAATTGAAAGGAGAAGCATATATGCAGCTTACACAGAAAGAAAAAGAATTGCTAAAGGATCTCAAGGGACAGGAGAAGCTCTGCGTCGAGAAATATTCTCAGCACGCCGCGGCGGCAAATGATGAACAGCTCAGCCAGCTTCTGAACTACCTCGGCGGTGTTGAGCAGAGGCACCTTGATATCATCACGAAGATCGACAGCGGCGAGATTCCTCAGCCCGCGGCAGGGGAGGCGGCTCCGAAAAATGATTTCAAGCAGACCTATTCGGTCAGCGAAACGCAGGAAAAGAAGAACGACTGCTATATCTGCTCCGACCTGCTCGCCACAGAAAAGCACGCCTCCGCGCTCTATGACACCTGCATCTTCGAGTTCAAGAACGAACAGCTCAGAACGGTTCTCAACTCCATTCAGCGCGAGGAGCAGGAGCACGGCAAGAAAATATATGATTATATGTCCGCAAACAATATGTATTCGTGATGCAAAAAGGCCGTCCTTCGGGGCGGTCTTTTACATAAGCCCTTGACCGTCGGGCGCGATTGTGATATCCTTGCAGTGTGAAAAATATGATTTGACGGAGTGAAGGAAATGACAGTCAGCGCAAACGAAAGCAGAAAAATAATGGAGCGTATCGGCTTCCCGCAGGAGGCTGTAGACACTATCGGCGATTGCACCGAAAGAGTGTCCGAAAACGCGGATTTCAACGCCCTTGTCGATGAGTTCATCACCCATCCCGAGAACCTCGACAGCGTGCTCGAAAGACTCAAGGCGCTCAGCGAACAGCTCGGCGAAAATGAGTATACAATGAATATGTGCCTGCTCCTCGGCGCGTGCCCCGCGCTGCGCGAGCGCTATGCCGAAAAGGGTATCGACGAGGCGATATTCTGGAAGAGCATTGAGGATATGCGCTGGAAGCTTCGCGAGTGCATGGACTGCGAAGAGGTCTGGGGCACTTTCGTCCCGCATTGGTACAGGGGCTTTTTTGAGATGACCCGCTTCGGGCTCGGCAGATTCCAGTTCGAGAAGACGGACTTTGACGCCGATTACTATGAGAAGTGCGGCAACACCCTCAAACGTGGCGACACGGTCATAAACTTCCATATCCCCTCGGCAGGACCGTTGACCGATGAGAAGAGACTTGATTCATATAAGCAGGCATACAAGTTCTTCGGCGGCAAGGACGGCGAGCCCATGGCGTTCGTGTGCGGCTCGTGGCTGCTCTATGAGGGGCACAGGGAGTTCCTGCCCGAAAACAGCAACATACTTCGCTTCATGGACGATTTTGATATAATCAGAAGCGCCGACAGAGAGAAGTTCAGCGACGGCTGGCGCGTGTTCGGAAAATACAGCAACGGACCCGTTGATGACCTGCCCGAGGATACTTCTATAAGGCGCGCATTCAAGCAGAGACTTCAGCAGGGCAAGCCCACCGGCTACGGTTACGGCGTGTTCTTCTTCGACGGCGAAAAGATACTCGGCAAATAACGAAAAATTTAAAAAAATTGTTGACAACCGGCTCGTTTTTTGATATCATAGCTGTTGTCGCACGGGAGTGCGACACATAAGGGCCACTAGCTCAGTTGGTTAGAGCACTCGGCTCATAACCGAATGGTCCGGGGTTCGAGTCCCTGGTGGCCCACCAAGAAGCGCCGATCTTCGGCGCTTCACAAATATAGGGGTATAGCTCAGTTGGTAGAGCAGC
>OOCI01001080.1_pt1 | contig 21681 bp, 10 predicted proteins | sample 1671761 | NCBI WGS metagenome assembly OOCI01 (sample SAMN06348190, study PRJEB24527) | human gut metagenome | biome: human gut; feature: ankylosing spondylitis patient; material: feces | host: Homo sapiens | place: China | collected 2015-10
TTTTAGAGTCAAATTTATATGCCAGACCACCTAACACTTTATTCTTCTTTCTATTTAAATATAAAGATTTAACTGCAGCCAATAACGATAACACTCCACATAGTATAATAATTATAGAAACTAAACAGATGCGCCTCCTACTATCATCACTTATAACGTTTGCCCCATATCTACAAACATTAAGCATAAATCCCCCGAATATAATAGCAATCACAGCCCTTAGTGATGCAACTATTCCATCTTTATATGGATATTTTTTTACTTTATTCCCAATTGGCTTATCCATAATTTCTCCTCCGCAACCATACCAATCTCGCCACGGCTCTCACCGTACACAACCTTCTGTGTACCACCTATACTCATAGCTCCACCGACACCATAATACTTCTCAAAGAACTGTTTCAGTTTTTCTATGACCGCCTGTTTCTTCTTGTCACGTCCACTTCCGCCAAATCTTGAAACTGGTGGCATAAGCTTGTCTATGTCAGTTCCGGCTGTTCTGATTTCTCCATCGCGGAAAGCATTTTCTATATAGCGTCTTGTGTTCTCTGGATTCAAGCGCTCCTCGGATATGAGCTGAGCAAGATCATTTTCACGCTGCTCTACAACAAACTCCCGCCATTCAGCCATTACATCCTCTACATCATTGATTCCTGCAATGAAACTTTCTATCAATGCTTTCTTGCTGCGGAGTTCTGGACTCGCCTCTACTGCTCGCTTAATAGTTATGAGGACTTCCTTATCCTCACAATGTGTATCATGATATTTTTTGACAAGCATTAGTATATAATCTATGTTGATTTCTATTTGCTTTATAAGCTCAACCTCAAATACAATGTCGTCCGTTATATCCGCACTTTCATTATTCTCTCTCTTGCGTCTCCATTCATCGCGCAAATCCTGATAACGTCCAAGATAATCCTGCAAATCACGTTCAGAAATAAGTTCATTTCCTTTGTACTCATCAAATGACAACAGGAGATTTCTCATTCTCAGGAATGCACCAAATAACGCAATAAAGGCTTTCTGATTCTGCTCACCTATTATTTGTGGATCCATAAGTGGGAATTTCTCCTTAAGCTCCTCCACCATATCTACATATCCTGGCATATGCTCGCCATCAACCGACTCATAGCCGTAATAATAATCTTTGAAACTCTGGAGAAGAACTATTCCACCTGCATTTTTATCACCAAACAGTGATATTGCGCTGTCCACTCTCTTCTGAAGATTTCTAAAACAGACGATATTTCCAAATGTCTTTATAGAATTTAATATACGATTTGTTCTGCTGAATGCCTGGATCAAACCATGCATCTTCAGATTTTTATCAACCCATAAGGTATTCAGTGTTGTTGCGTCAAATCCCGTCAGGAACATATTTACAACAATCAACAAATCTATCTCCTTATTCTTCATTCTGAGCGATACATCCTTATAATAATTCTGGAATCTATCACCGTCGGTTGAATAATTTGTATGGAACATCTTATTATAGTCATCTATTGCCCCATCCAGGAAGTCCCTTGCGGTCTGATCAAGTGCCGTAGTATCCTCTGGATTCTCCTCGTCAAGCAGGCCATCCACTTCCTCTTCATTTGCCGCGTAGCTGAAGATTGTAGCAATACGCAAATGCTTTGTCGGATCAAGTTCCATCTGGCGTTTGAACTCCTGATAATACAGTTTTGCCATGGGAACAGAGGCTACTGCAAATATGGAATTAAATCCACTAAGTCTCTGTGACCTTTTTATTTCTTCAACTGCGCCTCGCTCAGCAGACGCAACCTCCTGTATATTCGTCAGAGTATTGTATATGTATGTCTTATCTCCCCTATAGGTCTTCTGATCAAAATGATCTAATATATACTTTGTGACCAACTCTATTCTCTTCGGCGCCATCATAGCTTTTTCACGGTTGATATCCCATACCATCTCATCTGTGATTTCTTCATCAACATCCATTGTCTTGATATAATCAACTCTGAACGGCAACACATTATTGTCATTGATGGCATCAACTATAGTGTAGGCATGCAACTGATCTCCAAATGTCTGAGCAGTTGTAAAAAACTCTGGATTCTTTGCTTTTCCTGAATTAACAGAAAATATCGGCGTACCCGTAAATCCAAATAGATGATATTTTCTGAAATTTTTAACTATTGCTGTATGCATATCGCCAAACTGACTTCTATGACATTCATCAAATATGATAACCACATGCTTGTCATAAACCTCATGTCCAGGATTTTTCTTGATAAATGTCGCCAGTTTCTGAATAGTCGTGATTATTATGTGCGCATTATTATCCTCAAGCTGTCTTTTCAGGATACGTGTAGAACTGTTACTATTTGCAGCTCCCTTCTCGAATCTGTCGTACTCCTTCATAGTCTGGTAATCCAGATCCTTACGGTCAACGACAAATAAAACTTTATCTATATACGAAAGCTGTGACGCCAATCTTGCAGTCTTAAAAGATGTGAGTGTTTTCCCTGATCCCGTGGTATGCCAAATATATCCTCCACCAGCTACACTTCCATACTTTTTATAGTTATTAGCTATTTCTATTCGGTTCAATATTCTCTCTGTCGCCGTTATCTGATACGGACGCATTACCATGAGTATGTTTTCCGATGTGAATATACAATACTTTGTGAGTATGTTAAGCAACGTATGCTTTGCAAAGAAAGTCTTTGTAAAGTCAACCAGATCCGGGATCACTCTGTTATTTGCATCTGCCCAGAAACAGGTAAATTCAAAGCTATTACTTGTTTTTCCGCGTTTTGTATTGCCAGCCTTAGCATCCCTTATGGCATTATCACGCGTGCTATTTGAATAATATTTGGTATTTGTTCCGTTTGAAATTACAAAGATCTGGACATACTCAAAAAGCCCACTGCCTGCCCAGAAAGAATCTCTCTTATATCGATTAATCTGATTGAATGCCTCTCGTATCTGAACGCCCCTTCGTTTAAGCTCAACATGAACAAGTGGCAGTCCATTGACAAGAACTGTCACATCATATCTGTTATCATGTTTTGCCCCATCCTGAAGCCCCATCACATACTGATTTATAACTTGTAACCTATTATTGTGGATATTAGTCTTGTCAATAAGCGAAATATTCTTAGTTGAGCCGTCATCCCGCTTAAGAACCTTTCTATAATCTTCCTGAATATTACGTGTCTTGTCCTGCAAACTAAAGTTTGGATTTGCAATATCATTATTGAAGAAATATGTCCACTCTTTATCTGTGAAATCATAATTGTTGAGTTCCTGCAGCCTCTCACGAAGATTACTTATCATATCCCGCTCGGTATGTAATGGCAGATATTCATACCCCTGCTCGCAGAGCATCCTTATAAACTCCTGCTCCAACTCTGCCTCGCTCTGATAACTATCAGAACGTCTTTTTACCGGTTCATATTCTGTAACAACTGTATTCTCCGATGTCTCCGCTACTATGTTAAAATATGACACTCCGTATCCCCCTTTGCCTCATCTTTAAGTACTTCATCTATGATTTTTAGTTCATCTTTATCAAACTTGTGATTTGAAAATATCTTTTTATCTGTAGTACAACACATTGCCGCAAATATATGTTTTCTCCATTCGTCTGTTATTTCAAATAAACAATTCTTTGGATACCTGTCCTTATTTTCTCCACCAACCATAATCAAACATAAGCTGGCTGTAATTGGAAATATGATCTCATCGTTTTGAACAACCTCGCCTTTCATCAGACATTCTTTATTTGAATTCCTTATGTATACTGGATTATCTGATGTTATCAATCTTGACTTATTATCAACACCTATCATAAATGACATGCCAACCATAGGTCTAATAATTGAACCAAGTATTTCAAATTGGTTATCGCTTATTCCAACAAATTTTTTATTGTTATCTACATACTTCTCATCATTCCTACAATAAGTATCTATAAAGGATAAACACTGAATGCGAACAATATTCTTTAACTGCTCCTCACTTTTATCATTCTTCCATACCTCTTTAGCCACTTTTAATGCCAAATTCAAAATAGTCGGAGTTCTGAGTAGTTGTATTGTCATATATCCCATTAAATGTAGCTTCTCGTCATATGTTAGAAAACTCTTAATTTTGTAGTTATCTTTGACAAATGCTTTCTTTTCAATATTTGTCCTAAGTTCTGCATACCTTCTTTCTAATCTACTAAAACGATTCTCCAACCGATTATCATAGACTATTTCGCCACTCTTACCCGTAACCTCATACAAGTTCCTTTCAAAACAAACCGAATATATTGGTACCGCTATATTGCTTTGTGTTCTTTCTTGTAAGTCATAATAAAACACACAATATTTAATTTTTGAGCTTTTACTATTTTCACTACATTTGTCCAAGTATTGTGGTGCAAAGCCTTTCAAATATACCCGCGGAACATAATGCTGCTTCTCTGTTCTATTAGAACCATTTGGCATATATCACAACTCCTTAAATGATAAAAGCTTGTCTCTGTAATATTCATATTGTTTCTGACGTTTCTCTATTTCTGCTGGGATTCCTGACTGCAAGTCATTACAAATGTTTTCAAACTTATCAAGTATTTCTATAATCCTCTTTTGCTCTTCTATAGAAGGTACGCATATTTTTGCCTTACTAATATTATCATTGTATAATCTAGCTATTGTTCCTCCTGTTGAAACAGTCCACGGCTGTAATTGATAACAATACAGTAGGTACTTGTTTAAAACTATACTCTCGTCATTATCAATCCAAACTATATTAGAATCTTGATAATAAGCATCTTCTCCATCATATACAATAGTTCTTCCAATTGTTCCTGATGCAGATATTAATATGTCTCCTTTCTTAGGATAAGAATATAGTCTTCTATACTCTTCATATTTACTTCTGGATATAAATGAATCAGCTTTTTTCCCAAATGTACCTATTTTATAAAATGGAACTTCCCCACTAGGGCTGGTTTCCGCCTTCAAAATTCGCTTACACATTGAAACCTTTCCAATAGTGCCTAATTCCACCTGGACATAACCAAATACATACTGTAAAAGCTTAATTATGCTCTGCCTGTCTGTCTGTCTGTCTGTCTGTCTGTCTGTCTGTCTGTCTGTCTGTCTGTCTGTCACGATGGTGTTACCTGTTTCAGCAAATGTCAAGAGCAAATCACGATAATATTCATATTGTTTCTGGCGTGCTTCAATTTCGGCTGGTAGGCCTATATTTAGGTCAGTGCAGATAGATTCAAAGTTATCTAGAACATTTGCGATTTTGTCTTGAACATTTCTATTTGGGACAGCAATTTTCACCTCGTTTAATCGCGAAACAGATAATCCTGGCTGTGCTCCTGCAGTTTTATACTGATTTAAATCTGCATGTGTTAATGCGTGAAAAAGATATCTACTATTAAAATAGCCTTTATCAGTAACTACAACAGCATGCTCTGTGGCATAATATTTACCTGTAGCATAACACACATTTCCACACAGTGCGCCTTGCCTTCCAATGACAGATTTATTCCCTTCTTGATTATAATCGTTCACATACCCACGAAGACCATTAGCCCCATAGCAAGGAATGGGGGCCATAGGTGTTTTCTCTTCAGAGATCAAAAATGCTTTAATCGCCTTTCCCGCTTGTAATTCACACAATTTACCCAATGGCTCAATCTTCACATCAGTATCAAATGTCAGTAGTTCATCTCTATAAAACTCATACTGTTTCTTCCGAGCTGTAAGCTCGGCTGTAAGCTCGGCTGTAAGCTCGGCTGTAAGTAACACGAAAGAGTCCAAAATATGGACTATTTCACGTTGTACCTCCAGAGGAGGTACAGGTATCTGTAATCTTGAAAATAATGATTGCGTTAAGTGACTAATTGTCGATCCAGTTTTTTGTCTATTTACCACCTTTTGAAAATGCCCTGAAAGAAGAAAATGTAATATATATCTAGGCAGTAATAAGCCATCTTTGGACCTTACAACAAATACACCTCCATTTAATGTTGCTGGCATAGGCAAACTGTTCACCTGTGCTACCTTCCCTAATGTTCCGTCTTTTGTTATCAGTATATCCCCATCTTTTAATTGTATTTTGGGGTCCTGAATATATCTATCTTCACTAACATATACACAACTTTTATAGTTTATCTCATGCATTGGAGTAAAATCAGTGCCAGTAATAAGCATATACTCTCCTGAATTTTTGTACTCAGCCCTCGTAAGTCTCTGCCATCCTATTCTGGCATGAAGAGTACAGACTTCATCAAAACGTTTAAATACAACTCCATCTGGGCATAACTCAGCAATCAATTCATCTAACTTACTCATACACCCACCTCAATTTCTGCAATGATCTTATCAATCTCATCACGAAGTACCTGTTCCCGAGCGACTATCTCTTTAATCTCAGCATTGAGCTTTACAATATCAATCTTCTCCCTCGTATCCTCAGCCTCAACATATGTTGACACAGACAAATTATAGTCATTTGTAGAAACCTCTTCATATGTAGCCAGATGTGAAAAATGCTGAACATCTTCACGTTTTGTAAATGTTTCTACAATTCTATCTATATTCTCCGGTGTCAGTTTATTGTTGTTTGTAACCTTGACACACTCCTTGGTTGCATCTATAAACAAAGTCTTATTGTCTGTCTTATTCTTCTTCATAACCATAATGCACGTTGCTATTGAAGTTCCAAAGAACAGATTGCTTGGCAACTGTATGATGCAATCCACATAGTTATTATCTACAAGATATTTTCTGATTTTCTGCTCTGCGCCGCCACGATACATAATGCCAGGAAAGCATACTATCGCTGCAGTTCCATTTGACGCAAGCCATGCCAAGCTATGCATTATAAATGCCATATCCGCCTTGCTCTTAGGAGCCAATACTCCCGCTGGAGAAAATCTTGGATCATTTATAAGAAGTGGATTATCGTCACCAGCCCATTTTATTGAATACGGCGGATTAGACACTATAAGCTCAAATGGCTCATCATCCCAATGCTGTGGACTGGTAAGCGTATCCTCACATGCTATATCAAACTTATCGAATCCAACATCATGAAGGAACATATTTATACGGCAGAGATTATATGTAGTTATATTTATTTCCTGTCCATAGAATCCATTTCTGATGGCATCCCTGCCAAGAACCTTTTCCGCCTTAAGCAGCAATGAACCAGATCCACAGGCAGGATCGTATACCTTATTTATTTCGGTCTTGCCTACTGTTCCAAGCCTTGTAAGAAGTTCCGACACATCCGCAGGAGTGAAGAATTCGCCACCGGACTTTCCTGCATTTGACGCATACATAGTCATGAGATACTCATACGCATCACCAAATGCATCTATGGAATGATCTTTCACATCGCCAAGGTTCATATCGCCTACTCCATTGAGGAGCTTTACAAGTTTCTCATTTCTCTTGGCAACAGTAGAACCAAGCTTATTACTATTAACATCAAAGTCATCAAAGAGTCCTGCAAAATCATTTTCCGCTTCGCTGCCCTTTGCGGAATCCTCTATATGCCTAAATACATTTTCAAGTGTCTCATTCAAATTTTCATCTTCCGCCGCCCTTACTCTGACATTACAGAACAGCTCACTTGGAAGTATGAAGAATCCCTTTTCTTCCACCAAACCTTCTCTAGCTTCTTCTGCATCTTCATCAGGCATCACAGCAAAATCGAAGTCTGTATTACCAGCCTCTGCCTCGCCCTCATTTATGTAATTACATAGATTTTCAGAAATATATCTATAGAACATTGTTCCTAATACATAATTCTTGAAATCCCATCCGTCCACAGCTCCACGTAACTCATCTGCTATTGCCCAGATGGCGCGATGAAGTTCATCTCGTTCCTGTTCTTTTTTTGTGTCTACCATCTAATCTCTCCTGCATTTTTTCTTTTTATATCAAATACCACATGTTATTCGCATTACTACCTTTTTTGAAATAGTAAGGACTACCATATATGTCACTAATATAATTCCAATTAGAATTTTATTAAATTCGGCTTTCGACATCAATACCAATAACCCATTATGTACTAAATAAAACAAGAGAAATAACATACTACCTACTGCTGGTGAACTTCTTCTTTTATAAAAAATCCCTACAACCATATATGTAATTGGCACAAGCATTGCCCCTATTATCATGTTGAAAAAAACTGGACCAAATGGTACTTCTATGGCTGCATTTTCAAATGGGTTTGATACAAAAAACTGTCTAATTATCACACTCACTGTATGAACCAAATAATACATTTTTACCTCCTTTATGATTTATATAAAATACAAGCTTTTATTACAGTTCATATTTTAGTTTTACAAATGTTATAGTTTTTATGTCCTTTCGTTTTGCATACACCTTTTTATATTTTACAATATATCTTTCTATATGTAAAACTGCTCTTTCTCTTTTTTCCGACTACTTATGCCATTGTTTCCACATAATTAACAATCTTAACCATCCTTTTACCATACCGCCTTCTAAAAACCCTTTTATACAATTCTACTCCATTTGCTGTACTGTTTTTTTCTCACCAAACAAAGTGAAAAGGACAGCCCACATTCTAGTGGTCTGCCCATGTCTATTTCATTAACCGAGTTTTTCCAGTCCCACCCCAATCTTCAAGTTTCTCTCCGTTGCCACCCTATCAAACTTAACCACATAGCACCCTATATCTCCCCTGATACCGGTTATCGTGCCCTCGCCGAACACCTTGTGTCTCACCCTGTCTCCGGGCTTTAGCTCGGTGTCCAGCGGCATATAGCGGCTTTCATTTGCGGCTATGTAGCTCTTCGTGTCGTCGACAAGGCGCTGCGGGAGCTCGTTCACGTAGTCGATTGCTTCCCGGTCTATGTTGAAGATGAACCGGGACGGGTATCTGAAAGAATCATCGTAGTTCAGCCCCTCGGCATCGCTGATGTACAGGCCGCGCTCCGCTCTGGTGCACGCCACGTATGCCATGCGTCGTTCCTCCTCGAGCATTGCCTCAGTGTCCACGTGCTTGCTTGGGAATATACCTTCATTTACACCACACACGAACACATATGGGAACTCCAGGCCCTTTGCGGTGTGTATGGTCATCATCGTCACAGAATCCTTGTCCTTCTCCCTGTCATTGTTCGTGTAGAGAGCTATGCTCTGCAGATATTCCTCCAGCGTATTCTCCTCACCGGAGGTCTTCTCATATCCGTCTATCGACTGCTTCAGCTCTGCCAGGTTGTCCAGCCTTTCCTGTTCGCCTGCCTGTCTGAGCATCGCCTCGTAGCCCGTGGCGGCCATGAGCTCTGTCACAAGGTCTGACAGACTTTTCTCCTTATATGTCCTCCTGAAATTTTCTATGATATCGACAAAGGCTGAAGCACCTGTCGACTTAACAGTCTTCTCCTCCAGAAGATCCTGAAGACCGCTGTACAGTGAGCATCTGCGAGTCTCACAGTACGACTTCAGCATCGACATTCTCTTTTTGCCAAAGTTCCGCTTTGGTTCATTTATCACCCTGCGAAATGACAGATCATCCGCGTATGCCACCATCCTGAGATATGCCAGCACATCCTTTATCTCCTTGCGTTTGTAGAACTCCGTTCCGCTGTAGAGGATATACGGGATCTTTGTCTTGATAAATGCTTCCTCTATGCTTCTCGACACGAAATGTGACCTGTACAAAACGGCTATGTCACTGTACTTTGTGCCCGCCTCAACCAGTCTTTTTATCTCATTTGTCACCCACTGGGCTTCATCCCCGGTGGTCCTGGAATGTACGTACAGAGGGCATGCCTCAGACGGCTTCACAGCCACAAGCCTGTGGGGCAGTCTGTTCCTGTTTTCCTCGATCAGTGAGTTGGACACCGCCAGTATGTCAGGAGTTGAACGATAATTCGTGTCGAGGAATATGGTCTGTGTATTCTCATGGTTCTTGTCGAATTCCAGTATGTACTCTATCCTTGCCCCGCGCCACGTATATATGGTCTGATCCGGATCGCCCACGATGAACAGATTCCTGTGATAACCGCTGAGTATCTCCGCCAGCGCATACTGGTTACCGCTGACATCCTGAAACTCGTCCACCATGACATACATCATGCGTTCCTGCCATTTACGGCATTTCTCCGCATCGGTTCTGAGGATGTGGAGCGCAATGGTTATGAGATCATCATAGTCAAGTCCATACACCTTCTTCTGTTCGTACATGTATCCCAGAAATACTTTTTCAGGAATGTCTGAGGCGTTCTCATAATCCGCCAGCAGTCTGTCGTTGCTTATGTCCGCCAGATATGCAATATGCTGCATCTCGTTCTTCATCGCCGATATGTGATCCCTGGCCATGTCAAATGTATATGTTCTCGACTGTATATGGGCATTCTCGTACACCGTTTTGAGTATATTCTCCGTGTCCTCGCTGTCCATCACCACAAAGTTCTGGGGATAATTGATGGCATGGATATCCTCCCTCAGAAGCTTCACACAGAAGCCGTGAAATGTGCAGATGTATCCCGTATCACTGTCCCCGATCATCTGTCTGATACGTTTGCTCATCTCCCTCGCCGCTTTATTTGTAAATGTGACACACAGTATATTCGATGTGGATATTCCAAGCTCATCCACCAGATACGCATATCTGTATGTGAGCGCCTTTGTCTTGCCGGTTCCCGCTCCCGCAATTATGCGCACATACCCTTCTGTGGTGGTCACTGCCTCCTTTTGCTGTTCATTCAGTTCATCTATAAAATTATCCATACAGTCCTCCATATATTCGCAAACATATGTTCAGTATAGCAGATTATATCTTTCCTGTCACTACACTCATGGTTTTACACCAGAACGATCTTCACATAAAAAACAGGACAGCCACATCATCTGTGACTGTCCCGCCAATGCATCAACGCATTTCATTTATTTTGACTTTTTGTATACCGCTTTCTTAGGAGTGTTCATTCCCTTCGCCTTGAGCTTCTTTGCATATGCGTCATATTTCTTCTTAGGAAGATATATCTTCACATTGCTCTTGACACCCTGGAAAGCATTCTTACCGATAGTCGTTATCCTTGTAGACTTTATGGTAACTTTTCCAAGCTTTCCACACTTGCTGAATGCTGCACCGCCTATGGTCTTAACGTTTCCTCCAATCACAACCGTGGTGAGATATTTGCGTCCTGTAAATGCTTTCGCTCCTACAGCCGTAACATTGAAGTTCACTCCACCGATCTTGACACTGGATGCAACCGTGAGCGACTTGAACTTCTTGTTGTTCTTCTTGCTTGTACTTCCAACAAGTGTCACTGTTCCCTTGCCATTTGAAGCGGCATTTGTCACCTTGTATTTCAGATAGCCAGGCACGCCCTTCTGCGCAACATTGTATATCTTGCCCTTGCCAGCCTTAATAGCAAATGTCTTGCTGACGGAGCCTCTGTAATTACCCTTACCAGTGATCTTTACTGTCGCTGTACCGATATTCTTGTTGTTCTTGTACTGTACGGTGTAATCCACACCATTCTTCAGTGTTGTTTTGCCTCTCCTCAGCGCAAGCGATTTAACAGTGATAGATGATCCTGTGTATGTATATCCATTCTTTTCTATACCGCTTACGACCACATTGTTCTTGGAATTTCCTATGTCTATTCCAAGGGCAGCTACTGACTCATAACGCTTGTATCCACACTTGGTACAGGTAAATGTCTTCTTACCTGCCGCTGTGTCTGTAGGCTTGGTCGTTATCGCGCCCTTGTCCCATGTGTGATTTGCCAGGCCTGACTTCTTTCCACATGAGCACTGATACCAGTGAGATCTGCTGTCGCTCTTGTACTTATTGCCGTAATCGTGTACATGCTGCTCCGGCTCTTTCTCGATGGTGATCTTTACATTGAATACAACTCCATTGTAAGCCCTGTTCCATCCTGTAACTGATGTCCAGTCATAATTTGCTGTGTCCGCAGGCTTGAAACAAAGCTTGTATGTATTGCCATCCTCAACCTTTGTCGTTCTGTCTGTATACCATGTGTATACTCCATCCTCGCGCTCTGGAAGCTCTATGTCTGCAAGAGTCATATTCTCCTTAGCACTCAGTGAATCTATCGCCTGAGTAAATACTGCATTTGCAGGAAGAATCTGAACAGTTATCTCCACATGCTCTGCTCTCTCGTATACATCCTCATCTTCAGGTACAAATGTTACAAGGAAAGTCTTTGTTCCAACCTCTCCCACAGATTCATCTGCATTCTCCCAGATGAACATTCCACCTGCTGTCTCAGGCAGGAGTATATTGCCAACAGTGTCTCCGTATGTAGCTGTGACATTCTCAGGAACTGTAAATACAGGATCCTGCTTTCTCACATACACTGAAAGCTTCACTGCAATTCTCACACTTCCGTCTTCCAGTTCCTCATATGTTCCCTCTGCTGCATCGATCTTGCTCCAGTCATAGTTTGCTGTGTCGTCTGGAACAAAGTATGCATCGTAGGTCTCGCTTGTTCCAGCCTTGCCTACCTGCTGTGTTCCATCTGCCCACATGTACTTTCCTGCTGCCGATGTTGGAAGCTCCACATCCGCAAGGGTCTTGCCGGCATATGCGTCGCCCGCCTTTCCGGCAGTAAATGAAGGTATTCCCTTCTCCACGCTGGATATGATCAGTGTGAACTCAGCCACTGTCTGATTCTGTCCTCTCACCGTGAACTTGACTGTCTGTGCCTCAGCACTTGCAGTCTTCGGCGTTCCATATACCTTTCCATCGTATATCACAAGTCCTGCCGGAAGTGTCTGTCCCTTTGCAAGGGAGTATGACACATATCCGTTGTCCACAGCTTCATCATTCTGGATCTCTATGGCTGTCAGATCATATAATGGCTCATCCTTTGTGGTTGTCTTTCCAACCTGCGCCTTAACTGTATCCTCTGTCTTTGCAAGAGTTATATTTACGGCCTCCTGCTTTGCCATATTTACCGTAACTGTTGCCGGCTCATATGTCATGACGCCGCTCCAGAGACGGTTGTTACTTGTAGTCATGGCTGTGTCATCCGGTCCAAATACAACTGAATCCACCGCCATTCCATCTATCGGCTCACCGTCTATTGTGATGTAGAACGACTTGCCACCCTGTATATAGAGTGCATCGTCACCGTCAACACCTGACTTCTTCTGACATCTTGTTGCCGATGAACTCTTCTCTATCTTTGCATCGCCATCCTTGAAGCAATATGCAGGATAATCCACATCAAGCTTGTAGAAAATGACGCTGTAATTTTTCAGTGCGTACACCATATCCGGGATCACTGTGGTGAGTATGCTTCCGCTTCCAAGACTTGACGTATATGCAAGCTGCTTCATATTACCATAGTTTACGATCATTGCACTGTTTGTGAGGTTGCCAAATGTAAACTGTGCATCAGCTCTGTTGATGAGCTTTGCGTTTGTATTCAAGGTGATCCTCTCACTATTTGCTGCTGTGATATCCCCGTAGTTATCTACTGTTGCTGAAGCCTGAACATTTCCTTTCAGATTCCATGCACCTCTGTTGACCAGTGATCCTGTCATAGTCAGAGCGCCGTCCACATTCCATGTGCCAAGGTTCTCAACATCACCGGTAACTGTCGCTGTCGATGTATTTGTAAGAACTGCGCCCTCGGCGATGGTCAGCTTTGAATCCTTGAGGATCTCAAGCTGTTTTACCTCCACCTCTCTGTCAAGTGTGTAGTCTCCGCCTATAGTTAATTTGCCGGCGAGAGACATATACAGTGAACCCAGACTCTCAACCTGGTAATTGTCAGCGGTGCCCTTTACAGTAGCTGTGGACTTTTCATTCTCATCTACATACTCTACCCTGCCGACCTTACCGCCTGCCGCAAGTACAAAGTCACCTGTGACAGCGCCCTCTGTTCCTGCCTTGACGTATATATTTCCAATGCTGTGACCATAGTTAAATACCAATGCCTTGCTATGCTCATTGTTGACGTCATTTTTTCTGAGTTCTCCTGACTTTATCTCGGCATACAGATCTCCCTTCACATCTGACTGCTGGACAAAGTTGTTGCACTTCTCAGCGCACCATCTTCCATCAACCACACAGTTCACATTTCCGGATACGGCTGTTCCCGACACTCCGTTGAAGTAGGAGCGCTTGTTCATGTAATCCGCACCGTATATAAATGTATTGTAATGATCAGTTATACCAACTCTTATATCCACATCACCGGATACTGATCCACCCGATGTAACATACATATTCTCAGACTTTGTTGATTCCGGTGTGTACATCTGTGCAGACTTTGCAAATGTGAAGTCTACCTTCTCCGCATTTGTATTGTACGCACCGTATACCACGCTTCCTGCTCTTCCGTCCTCTGCCGTGAATGTCACTGTCTTGACATCAGCGTTTCCTGCCGCAGCTACAGTGCCTGACACATAACCGCTCATGATCGTCATGGTTACATTTCCATCTATCGTCACTCGGTCTGCCTTGCTGTCAGTTGAACCCGCAGCACATATATTGCCGACATTTCCGCTTCTGAGTGTCACCGATATGTCACCAGTGTATTTATTTGCTGTGTCCGTATAGCCTGATATGCTGTAGCCTGACAGATCATATGTAACCTCTTCGTCTATTCTGAGTGGTCTGTTGTCGTCTGCCACTCCGTTGTGATCAGCATCCAGATATACTGAGCTCTTGCTGCTGTCCGATGGATCAACTATTATCACTGCCGAATTTCCACCGAGATCAATGGTCTTATCCTCTGTGTTCACAGATACACCAAGCTTGTTGATATCAGGTATCTCCGTGCCCGCCGGCAGTACCTTGAATACCACTGGGAAATCAACCGATGTTCCATTTCGTCCTGTTATGACAAATGTTACTGTGCTTTCACCTGCATTCTTGGCTGTTCCTGTTATCTTACCCGACTCAAGCACAAGTCCTGATGGAAGTGTCGAACCGCTCTTCAGTCTGTACTGCATGTCAGTTCCATAATCCTTTGTGGTATCTCCTGTAACCTTGAGGATCGTGAGATCGTACGCTGGTGAATCCGCTGTGTACTTGGTCTCCGCCGCCAGAATCGGATCTGCGTATTCCTTACTGATGTCTATCTGGTCTGCCACATAATCCACTACAATAGACATAGATGAATCCGGGCCTGTCACCTTTGCACTTCCGTTGCTTCCCTGTACCGGCTCGCCGCCATTTGCCGACACATAGGCTGTGTAACCCGGCACATCGGTATAGCTAACTGTGATCGCCTGTTTGGAGGCAACATATTTGACATTCTCATATTCAACTACATATGACTGTGCAGCCAATTTTGCTGATGTGTTGTCCATGTTTGTTGAGCCGCCTGCATAGCTGTAATACACTCCTGTCCAGCCGCTGGCATCTATATCATCTGCAAATTTTCCTGCTGCCACCCACACACCTTTGTTGCTGAACCGGTCTGAAGGACACTTGAGCGTACCCTTCTGATATACTCTTGCCCAGCCTGATGTCATGTTGACCTTGCCCACATCAAACAGCGCATCCTCGCCTATTGTGAGTCTCGTGTCATACTGTGTCATATTGAGAGCCGCAAGCTTCGTATCTCCATTCACAACTGCCTTGGCATACATTGAATAACCAAGCCGGTCAGCGGTCAGCGTATCGTTAAATACTGCGGATGATCTCTCGTTCAGTGACACATAATCCGTTACCTCAACCGGAGCATTTACATCAACTGCCGCACTGTCATAGATTATCAGAGCCGTTGCCGTGAGCTTCTTATTCACAACATAGGTTCCTCTGATAGTTACGATATCCTTGCTGCTTCTCATGAATGCACCGGTATATTTTGATGTTGTATCCGCTGCAAATCCGCCCTTATCTACAGTGTTCTCTGCGATCTCATATGCTACGGTTCCATCCACGGTTGAATTCGACAGGACATACATAGTTGCTGCCTTACCACCACGGATATTTATACTCACCGCATCGCCGCCTTCATATGAAAGCTCTGAATCCTTTGCACCGTATATTGCTTTTACATTTCCCCCCGTCATGGTGATCCTGATGCTTCGTCTTATGGCGTTGTCCTCGACACCTGTTATCGTGTACTCCGACAGATCTCCGGTGTACAGAGGTGTCTTGCCATCTGCCTGTCCATCCTGATTGTCGTCCACGTATATCTCTGTATCTGTGTCGTCCTTTGCCTGGATTACCACCGATGTTACGTTAAGACATATAGTCTTCTCATCCTCATCAACTACGATTCGGCTATCCTGGTTGTCCTGTTTCTTCTCCTCATTTGAGACGATCACGTTCAATGAGAGCTGTGCCTTTGAACCGTTTCTTCCTGTCACATGGACTATGACATTTTTTCCGTCTTCATAAAGCTTACTTGCCGTTCCGACGATCTTGCCGTCGGTCAATGTGAGTCCCTCAGGAAGACCATTTGTCTCGTCTATCTCGTATGTGACCTCGCCCTCTCTTGCGTCGTTCGATATGACAAGATCTGCCATGTCATAGAGAGGTGAAGCTGCCGTGTATTCTTTTCCAAGCAGTGCTGAAGGGTCAACAGTTGTCTTGGATACCACGATCTGCTTTCCTGTCGTTACGATCGTCACTGTACAAGGCTCATTTGGCATGCTGAACGTGTACACGCCATTTGATTCAACCGCTGAATTTTCCGCTGTGTCGCTCTGACCTCTGAAGGTCACCTTGTCAAGAATATATCCCTTGTTCACGGTCGGTGTTATCTTGACATCTGCGCCGCCCTTGACATATGTACCATCAGGATCAATATACTGTGACGTCTTGCCTGTCATGGTGTACGTTGCGGCCTTCTCGTTGGACACAACATCTAATGAATAATTTACATTTGCAACATCCCCTACAGCCGAGTCCTCTATTACGCCCCCCTTTGAGAATATATTTGGCAGATACCCATCAGTCGCCTTAAATGTTCCCTTGAGGATTCCACTGTGGAGTATGTTTGAACCGCCTGCTGCATATATACCCTCATTTGCAGTTACCGTTACCCCCTTGTTGATAACGATCACGGCATTGCCCTGGCTTCCGTTCTCTGTGAAGTTACCAAAGTAAATATTGTCAGCAGTTACATCCTTGTCTATCACAAGATTCTGTCCGCCATAATATATATTCTGTCCATATGTTATGACAGATGAGCCGGTGGTATTCATGCTTGGAGCCATATAATACTTCTCCGGCATACTGCACTTGTCATCAAATGTAACTTTTGCATCCTTGTTATTACCTATATACATCTGGAAGCTTATTCCGTCTGCATTTGTAAAATCTGTGTTGTTGATCTTTATATCAACAGGAACTGTATTCTCGGTTGAACCGGAATAGCTCTCATTTGCCAGATAGAAAATATTATTTCCCGCCAGTCCATTTATACTGCTGTCTGACAACGTTATGTCAACCTTTGTTCCGATATTTCCGCAACTGTAATCACCTCCGGCGAGTCCACATTTTGCAAAATGTATCTTTGCTATATCCGCCTTGAGTTCCCCTGCCAGTGCAAAGTTGCCCATCATGGTAAACATGTCGCTGCCCGCGTATTCATACGAGTTCACAAGCGGATCGCCATTTTCGTCTACTATGGATTCATCATTCATGCCATCCACATTGACCGTCATATTTCCCAGACAGCTACCGCCGTATACAAACTGTGCTGAACTGCTGATAACGTTGCTGACGCTTATGTTAAGATCCTTACTGATGCTTCCGCCCTGCTCTACATTCAGAGATCTCGTAATGCTACAGCCCGAAACTATGGCATCTACAGAACCATTTACCGTCACATTTGACAGCTCCAGAGCTTTTACATAGGCTGCATTACAGTTGTAAAGCTCTGCCTTTATATCACCTTTTACACCTGTGCTCAGATACATGCCATTTAATGTATCTGTTGTTGCCACAGCCTTCATTACAACGCTGGCAGAAGTGATACCGGAACAATTTGAAATTCCATATACCCTGCCGCTGGCACCAGTGATATTCTCCATGTTCACAGTATACGTATATGTTCCTTCTTCCTCCGGCTGAGTCTGACTGAACGAAACCGAATTCATGCCACATGTTGTGTAACCGGCAGCGCAGTTCTTTATATCTATATCAGCCCTTCCACCCAGCATACCGCCATACATTCCATATATGGTGTTGAACTTTGCTCCTGAGCCATCAATGCTGACATTTACATTTCCCTTTATATTTGTATTATTGGTGCCATACACAGACATCTCTGATCCAGACTGGCTTTTCAGCTTAAGGTCCAGATTTCCAAGGATAGTCGCACTTGACGCACCATATAAACTGGCACTTCTTCCATCCTTTATGGCTGATATTCCGTCAAATGTAAGGCTCACGTCACCATCAACCTTTGCCCCCTGGGAAACTCCGTTCAGGCTGTCTACCTTGGAGTCAGTCACCTTGGCCGTCAGTGTCTTACTGAGCACAGCTCCATTCTGCACGAGATACACTGAATTGGCGCTGGCTCCTTTCATATTGAACACTGCATCGCCATTTATAGTGTATGCCTTTCCTGTGTAATATCCATCTGTAGCCAGTGTGACAAATGTGTTGCCGTCACAGCTATAATTGATATTCTCCGTGATGTCTCCATCTATGGTCGATGTGCTGAGACCATAGAGCGTCTTTATCTTAACTGACTTCTCCGTGTCTATCAGTACACCACCAGTACAATATGTCCTGAAAAGTCCATACAGACTTTCAACTGCCGCGTCGCCCTTCACACTGATAGTTACCGCAGTCATGTTCTCCGGAGTCTCAACAGTGCTCTCAAATGCTCCATATACAACAGGCAGTTCAGCACCGTCTATGGTTATGGAGATCGGCGAACTGCCATTACCATGATAGATTCCATATATATTGCCATATTGTATGTCCGTGCTTCCATCCAATGCGAAAGCTTCCTCGCCCTCATCAAGGATTCCATCCCTGTCTTTGTCATTGTAAATATTTAATAACTGCTCGCTGTCAGTGGAATTCGGCGACTGCTTTATGATTACCGAATTGCCGTTGAGCGTGACACCTGATGGTGTAGAGCCTGACGACTCATATACATACTCCAGCCCCTTTCCCGTATTCGCAGCTTCAGACTGTGTTCCGTCCGCCGCAAATGCCGTTATTCCCGATGCCATGCCAATAGCAGCAAGCACCGACAAGGCCGTTATACCTCCTCGTAGCCTTCTCTTTCTCATCAATTACCCTCACTTAATTAATTGTTTCGCAGACCATTTCCGCTATAATTGTGCACTATAGCAGAAAAAGTCTTGCAAATATGTAGATTTTTGCCACTTTAACCATTTTACCATAGCAAAGTTGCAAATACTATCAACAAATTCACAAGACTTTTTTATGCATTTTTATATTTTCTGTTATAATTCCGCTATCTTCTCCTGTTGCCAAACAATAATACAAGTCTGAGCAACTGAAGTGATGCTGATACCATGGCTGCCACATATGTCATAGCTGCCGCTGTGAGTACACTTCTTGCACCCTTGAGTTCATCCGGATAGAGATACCCGCTGCCCTCCAGTATCGCCATGGCTCTTCTCGATGCATTGAACTCCACCGGAAGTGTCACAAACTGTAGGACAACAACCAGTGAGAACAATATGATTCCGAGTGTTATAAGGTAATCAACCCTCGGAATGAGAAGTCCTATAAGTATGAGCGGCCATGATATGGCTGAGCCTATATTTGCCGCTGGAATGATGGCTGACCTTATGGTGAGCGGTGCATATGCATTTGCATGCTGTATGGCATGTCCGCACTCATGGGCTGCCACGCCTATCGCTGCGATGGATCTGGAACCATACACGCTGTCCGACAGATTGAGCGTATGCTCCTTAGGATTGTAATTATCAGTCAGATCTCCTGAGATGTGATGTATTGACACATCCGTTATCCCCGCATTCCTGAGTATCATGTATGCGACCTGGTCCGCTGTGTAGCCTGACCGCGATCCCACCTTCTCATACTTCTTGTATGTGGTCTTGACTCTTGCCGACGCTATCATGCAGAGCACCACGCCTATGAGAACCAACAGATATGTTGGGTCAAAATAAAATCCATAATATGGCATATATATCACCTTTTCCTTTCATGTATCCCTGACGGGGGCTTTTGTTTTCCACTATCCTATATTATATATTGCGCTTCGTCAACAGGTGTGGATGATACTTCATATAAATTTCATTTTTGCCGGAACTAATTTTATACTTCGTTTTCCTGCCATTTTTCTTATGTCATTTACCTGCAGCTATCTGCCAAGCATCTCATTTACCTTATTCTGCACCTTGACATGATCATACCCTGCCTTCTTCAGCCTGTTCTTTCTGTCATCGCCATTTCCCCAGTCGCCGGCTATGACCTCTCTGGCTATCACATCTATCGATTTCTTCTGCGAACTGCCAGTCTTTTTTGCAGCATATTTTTTCCATGTCGTCTTATCTATATATGACTTGTTAAGATCGAGATTGCCATCGTAACCCGGAAGTCTTCCAACGGATGTGTACTGTCTGATATCACATTCGTATTGACCTTCATTCCATGGATGCTCCTGATATCCCGTCCGCTCGTAATCAGGATACTGTGCAACCCACAGCCTGTATCCCAGGCCCTTTACATTGTCCATGGCGCTCTTCTGGATATAGATCAGGGGCTTAACACCGGTCTTACTGTACACATGATCACACCACTCTTTGCACCATGCCCTGTCACTTCTGCCAAACTGCGGATTATTCTGCCCCTCCCAGTCAAGGACAAGTATCGCCTTGCCCACATATTTCTTACTGTATGCTATGAAATACTCAGCCTCACTGTGGGGATCACCACCATTTGCATAGTGGAATGCCCCAAGCAGTTTCCCCGCTTTCATCGCCTGGTCACAGTGCTTTGCAAAAAATCTGTTCTTGTAGTCCGTGCCCTCCGTCGCTTTCACTATCACAAAATCACAAGGCACCTTGGTTATATCTATAGTATCCTGCCACGCTGATATATCTATACCATCCATGTAGCCCTTTAATGGAACCTTATTAGAAGCCATAAAATTGTCTCCTGAATTCTTTTGTCTGTATATAATATTCCATACACTGAATCAGGAGACAATCTTAGGATCATTATTCCGAACTTATACTTATCTGTCTCGTATTACATGTGTCACTGTCATGACGCCTTTATTCATGCCACTTTTCCTTATCTCCGCCCTTGTAAAACCGCTTGAATATCGATATCAGGTAGTCCCATCCCCGGGTACATATAATCGCAATGACAAATGCCCCGAAAAACGCAGCCACAGGATAATACCACACAAATGCTATGTGATAAAATGATAGTCCAACAAAAAGTCCCACCTCACACACAATGACACTGGTGATCAGAACCTGAAAAGAGGTGGGGATCTTCTTCAGCACTCCTACCTCTTTCGTAAATTCCGTTATTACCGATATCAAAGTGCAAAGAACCGCAACAACTACAAGATATACTGCGAATCTGTCCATGCGTATTCACCTCCTTGTCCATGATATAGTTTAATGTATTCCGGAAGGTGGTATGTGGTTATAAAATATTATTGTGTTCTTAAATCACATTGACTATAATTTTGATATAACTTATACTGTAATTACAATTTTATACATACAATTTGTAATTCTTTTTAAATCC
>OOCI01001082.1_pt1 | contig 21656 bp, 17 predicted proteins | sample 1671761 | NCBI WGS metagenome assembly OOCI01 (sample SAMN06348190, study PRJEB24527) | human gut metagenome | biome: human gut; feature: ankylosing spondylitis patient; material: feces | host: Homo sapiens | place: China | collected 2015-10
CCAGATATCAGAAGGTGGAGATAGAAAAGGATGGAACGGTGCATCTGACCATCATCCCGGGTAAGGTAAAGACCATCAACCTTTGAAGGGCCTTGAAGAGAACAGAAAATGAAACGGAACAATGATCCGGAAGTAAGATAATATATTGAAAAAAAGAGAAGCTGTCTCAAACTTGAATTACAAGATGAGACAGCTTCTTTTTTATTGTTTCATTTCACGCAACGCTTTACATAATTGATCCGGGCAGGAGGTGGAGCGGTTTCCGCATTTTACACCTTCCAGTTTCTGTAAGACCTCTTCCACTTTCATTCCTTTCACCAATCGGCTGATACCTTGTAAGTTTCCATTGCATCCGCCCCAAAAGAAAACTTGTTGAATAACGTCATCTTCTACTTCCACTTCGATGTGGCTGCTGCAAGTGCCCTGCGTCTTATAGGTTATTTTCATTTTATTCTTCCTCTTCAGATGCAGGTTTCATGTTTGTATAAACGGTCTGAACATCATCAAATTCTTCCAGACGCTCTACCATCTTGTCTAGAGTTTCACGTTGTTCAGGAGTCACATCTTTTAAGTCATTGGGAATATATGTGAAATCACCACCCACTTCTTCGAAACCACATTCTTCCAAGTGTTTCTGAATTGCTGCGTAGCTCTTCGGATCACCATAGATGGTGATAGTTCCTTCTTCTTCATCTTCGTCGAACTCATCCTCTACATTATAGTCAATCAAATCCAGGATCAGTTCTTCCATATCCATTCCTTCTTTCTTCTTGAAAGTAAATACACATTTATGGTCGAACAAGAAAGCTAAGGAACCGGTAGTACCCAAGTTTCCACCGAATTTGTTGAATACTGAACGCACATCTGCTACGGTACGGGTAGTGTTGTCTGTCAATGTATCAACAAATACAGCTACTCCGTGAGGACCATATCCTTCGTAAGTCATACCTTTGTAGTCACTGGTATCTTTACCCATTGCATTCTTAATGGCGCGTTCAATGTTATCCTTCGGCATGTTTTCACGCTTACAAGTAGCGATCACACCACGTAGGGTCGGGTTATTTTCGGGTTCCGGACCACCTGCTTTTACAGCTATAGCGATTTGTTTACCCAGTCTTGTAAATGTTTTGGCCATGTGGCCCCATCTTTTCAGCTTTGTAGCTTTTCTATATTCAAATGCTCTTCCCATTGGATTGTAGTTTTATAATGGTTATTTTTATTATTATCTTAGTTTTGCACCTAGTTTGTTTTCCAGGTTAGCAATCAGTTTGGACATGATCTTGTCAATCTGTTTGTCGTTCAGTGTTGCGCTTTCATCCTGTAACAAGAAGCTCACTGCATAACTTTTTTTACCCGGTTCCAGATTCTTGCCTTCATAAACATCAAACAATTCTACTTCTTTCAGCAGTTTCTTTTCAGTCTCATAGGCTATTTTTTCGATTTCTGCAAACTGTATGTTCTTGTCAATCAACAAAGCCAAGTCACGTTTCACAGCCGGGAACTTGGAAAGTTCTTTAAAGTTGACTTTAGCCGACTTGATGGCTTTCATCAGTTCTTTCCAGTTGATTTCTGCATAATATACCTCATTGTCTATATCGAATGCTTTTTGAATCTTCTTGCTGATGATGCCGAAGGTGGCCAATAACTTGCCGCCACGTGTGTGTACGCTGATGGCTGTTGAATAGATATCGTTGGTCAGGTTGCCGAATACCACGTTGCCGAAATTCAATCCCAAACGGGTAAAGATGTTCAGCACATATGCTTTTAATTCGTAAACACTGCTGTTTTCATCGGGATGGGCCCATGAATTGCTGACGCGTTTGCCGGTTACCCACAATCCTAAATGATATTCTTCAGCATAAGCCGCAAGCACTTTTTCCGGGTTTTTCTTTTCTGCGTTATAAAAATAGCAGTTACCGAATTCAAAGAATTTCAAATCGGCGTTCTTACGATTGGCATTGTGCTGGATACTTTCCAAACCACCGAATAACAAAGTTTGACGCATCACGTTCAAATCGTTACTCAATGGGTTCATCAAGTAAACCAAATTTTCGTTCTTGTATGTTTCCGACCCTTCGTAATAGGAAGCGGCGGTCAGTGAATTGTTCAGTATTTCATTGAAACCACAACCTACCAGTTGCTCTGAAATCAGATTTTGTAATTTCTGGGAGTAATCCACTTCACCTTTGGTGGTCAGGCTGGATTTCAAGGTAGTAGGAATCTCCACATTATTATATCCGTAGATACGGAGAATGTCTTCTACTACATCGCAATCACGTTGCACATCCACACGATAGGGGGGAACTTGTAAAGTCAAGCCTTCGGGTGTTTCGTTCACAATCTTCATTTCAAGACTGGTGACAATGCTCTTTATGGTTTCCACCGGTATGGTTTTTCCTATCAGTGAGTGGACTTTCTCATAATTCAGCTCTACTGTAAAATCGGCTATCGGGGCAGGGTAGTTGTCTTTAATTTCAGAAGAAATAGTACCTCCTGCCAGTTCTTGAACCAGTAAAGCCGCTTCTTTCAATGCATAAATAGTTCCGTTGGGGTCAATACCACGTTCGAAACGGAAAGAAGAGTCTGTACTCAATCCATGGCGACGGGCTGTTTTACGTACCCAAGTCGGGTTGAAATAAGCGCTTTCCAAAAATACATCTACTGTCTGCTCGGTTGTTCCCGAATCCAGACCACCGAATACGCCGGCAATGCACATCGGTTCTTCAGTGTTGCATATCATCAGGTCCTTGTCGGATAATTTGCGTTCCACTTCGTCCAAAGTAACGAATGTAGTACCTTCGGCAACAGTCTTCACTACAATCTTACCACCTTTAATCTTATCTGCATCAAAACAGTGCAGGGGCTGGCCGTATGCGTGAAGGATGTAGTTGGTGATATCCACGATATTATTGATAGGACGTACTCCAATCAGGCGTAATTTGTTTTGCAGCCATTCGGGACTCTCTTTTACAGTTACCCCTTTTATGGAAACTCCGGCATAACGCGGACATGCTTCTGTATTCTCTACTTCAATGGCGATGTCCATATCATGGTTATCCACTTTAAACGCTTCTACAGACGGACGTTTTAAAGTGGCTTGTTTGCCGTTTTGAATCAGGTAGGCATACAGATCTCGGGCCACGCCGTAATGTGAGCAGGCGTCCGCACGGTTCGGGGTGATATCCACTTCCAGTACGTATTCGCTTTTGATATTGAAATAATCTTTAGCGGGAGTACCCGGAACAGCATCCGCCGGCAGTACGATGATACCTTCGTGGCTGTTTCCGATACCGATTTCGTCTTCGGCACAGATCATACCCATAGATTCAATTCCGCGGAGCTTTGATTTCTTGATGGTAAAACATTCTTCGCCATCGTATAGCTTGGTGCCCAATGTGGCAACCACCACTTTCTGTCCGGCAGCTACGTTAGCGGCTCCACAGACAATCTGTACCGGTTCGCCTTGTCCCAAATTCACAGTAGTAACATGCATGTGGTCTGAATTGGGATGAGGTTCGCAAGTCAGCACTTCGCCGATGACAATACCTTCCAGACCACCTTTAATTGTTTGGACTTCTTCTACGCCTCCGGTTTCCAAACCGATGGAAGTCAGCGCTTCGGCCACTTCATCCGGTGTCAAATCGAAGTTGACGTATTCTTTCAGCCAATTATAAGAGATATTCATATATGATATTTTTTATGTATTTCCAAATGACCTGCAAATTTAGTAATTATTTTCTTTTATCCTGTTATTTATCCATCACAGATTACTCAGATTAACACAGATTTTTCTTTGAGGGAAATAATCCGTGTTAATTCTGTGAGGGATAAATAAATGTCAGAACGGTAAAGGTCCTTCGGGAATAGGGGCTCCGAACGGATTATTGTCGGCAGGTGCGGCATCAGGAGATGGGGGAGGTACACTGTTGCCGCCACCGTTCATTTTGGAACGGATAATACCCGGTGCCTCACCCGGCATAGGCACGATGACATCATCGTCCGGATTCTGGAAGCGGGCGAATTCGCCACGGAAACGCAGCAGTACATCACCTACGGCACCGTTACGGTGCTTGGCGATAATGATTTCTGCCATACCGTGCAAGTCGTTCCCTTTTTCATCCGAGTAGATTTTATAGTATTCCGGGCGGTGGATAAAGCATACCATATCGGCATCCTGCTCAATAGCTCCGGATTCACGGAGGTCACTGAGCTGGGGGCGTTTTCCGTCAATACCCTCACGACTTTCCACACCACGGTTCAGCTGGCTCAGTGCGATGATGGGGATGTTCAGTTCTTTGGCTAACCCCTTCAGTGAACGTGAAATGGTACTGACCTCTTCCTGACGGCTACCGAATGACATTCCGCTGGCATTCATTAACTGAAGGTAGTCAATGATAATGATTTTTACTCCATGCTCGCGTACAAGCCGTCGTGCTTTGGTGCGTAATTCAAAGACGGACAAGGATGGTGTGTCATCCACATACATCGGAGCATCGTATAATTCTTTTATTTTATAATCCAGTTGTCCCCATTCATACGGAGCCAACTGACCACTCTTGATTTTCTCACCCGGAATTTCGCACACGTTGACAATCATACGGTTGACCAACTGTACGTTGGACATTTCAAGAGAGAACAAAGCCACAGGGATTTTCGCATTTACCGCCATGTTCTTTGCCATGGAAAGCACAAAAGCCGTTTTACCCATAGCGGGGCGGGCGGCAATAATCACCAGGTCGGAATTTTGCCAGCCCGAGGTCATTTTGTCCAATGCATGGAAACCGCTTTCCAGACCACTCAGCCCGTCCGTTCGTGCCGCCGCTTTTTGAAGCATCTCATACGCTTCCTGGATGACAGGGTTGATTTGCGTATAATCCTTCTTCATGTTCTGCTGCGAGATTTCGAACAGTTTTCCTTCCGCTTCCTGCATCAGGTCGTCCACGTCTTGGGTTTCGTCGAAAGCCTTTGTCTGGATGTTGCTGGTAAAGGTAATCAGTTCGCGTGCAAGAAACTTCTGCGCGATGATACGTGCGTGATATTCTATGTGTGCGGAAGAGGCTACCTTGCCGCTTAGCTGTGTTATGTAAAAAGGACCGCCTGCATCTTCCAGTTCACCGGTGCTGCGTAATTGTTCGGCCACAGTCAAGATATCGACTGGTTGCTGGCGTAAAGCCAAAGAGGTAATAGCCGAATAAATAAGTTGGTGACGGCGTTCATAAAAAGATTCGGGACGAAGAATCTCACTTACTAATGAGTAAGCATCTTTTTCTATCATTAAGGCTCCCAATACAGCTTCCTCCAGCTCAGGTGCCTGGGGCTGTAAATGTCCGTATTCGTCAACAGGCTTTGCTTTCGAAGTTTTGGGAGTACGTGTCATTTTTCTCGTTTCTGCCATTGTCGTCTGTTTAAAGTAGGGCAAAGATAGAACTTTTTGCTGAGTTGGACACTCGTCCATTCCCCAAAATATAAAAGAAATATGAACCTGAATCTACAGAGAAATGAACAATCTGGACAGTAAATGGTTTTTTTATATGGTAAAATGAAAAGTTTGTTCTATATTTGGCGCTCTGTCCGGATAAAAGATGGCGTGCATCTTTGTAGAACGGGCAACAATCTAACGAAACACACTAAAAATAACTATTTAAAGAACAGAATATGATTACATTTCCTAATGCAAAGATTAATTTGGGACTTAATATTGTAGAAAAGCGCCCGGATGGATACCACAATCTGGAAACCATATTTTATCCGATAAACCTGCAAGACGCTCTGGAAGTGACGCGGCGGGAAAACAATGACAAAGAATACACTTTACACATAAGCGGATCTCCTTTGGAGGGTGAACCCGAAGATAATCTGGTAGTACAAGCCTACAAGTTATTAAAAAAAGACTATCCCGGACTGTTGCCGGTAGATATACACATGTACAAGCATATACCGGCGGGTGCCGGACTGGGTGGCGGATCATCAGATGCCGCTTGTATGATAAAGCTTCTGAATGATAAATTTTCATTGGGACTCAGTACGGAACGGATGGAGGAATATGCGGTAAAACTAGGGGCAGACTGTGCTTTTTTCATTCGGAACAAACCTGTTTTCGCTACCGGAATAGGGAATCTGTTCGAGCCTGTGGAATTGTCATTAAAGGGATACCACATAATTTTGATTAAACCTGATATCTTTGTGTCCACCCGGGATGCGTTTGCCGAAATAAAGCCTGTGCGTCCGGCTGTTTCTTTGAAAGAAATTGTAAAGCAACCTATGGAAACATGGAAAAACAGTATGAAGAATGATTTTGAAGATAGTGTCTTCAAAAAGTTCCCTGAGATTGCTGCTATAAAAGATGAATTGTATGATTTGGGGGCAGTGTATGCCGCCATGAGTGGCTCGGGGTCTTCCGTCTATGGTATTTTCAAAGCACCGATAGAGAATGTGGAAGATAAATTCTGTGGATGCTTTTGCAGACAGAGAGCGTTGGAATAGTGTGGCAGATCAGTGGTTAGTGATTAGTGGACTGCGCTGTCATGCCGCAGGTATTAACCACTAACCACTATAGTCTATCTTTTACATAGTGCCTTGAAATCACAATAGGTACATTTTTCTATGATTTCTGTTTGGGTAAATGATTTTTCCGGATTAAATATTTCTTCTAATAATCCTTGAAGTCGTTCACGGTATTCTTTTTCATATTTACTGAAATCTTCCACAGCCTCTTTGGGCTTTCGTGGCTCGCCCATTTGTATAACGGGAGAATAGGTTTCTGTAGCGGCCCGATGAATATAGAGAAGGGCCGGAGCTATCTTCATCGTTGGTTGCTTGCGGCACATGATGGCGGCATACAGGAACGTCTGGAATACATAGTTGGAACGTTTCTTGTCCGGAATAAACAGAGATTCCACATGGGGTGGGGTGTCTGCATCACCGCCTGTCTTGTAGTCCACAATACGGAGTGTGCCATCCTTGCTGTCCATACGGTCAATAATTCCCCCGATACGTGATTTTATGACTCCTTTGGGTGTTTGTATGTCGATGGGTTCATCCACTTCCATTTCCGATGCAATAAAAGTGAAGGGAGCGTAACGTAAATCATTTTGTAAAAGTTGTTTTAAATATCTTGCAATAACGGCAGAGTTGATAAGTTGTACGCCGTTATATTCCGGTTTCTCGTTTTGCGGAACATTAAAGAATAATTTCTTGAATGCTGTATCCACATAATCTTGCAGCTTCACTTCATTGCGTAGCAACGTTTCCAATGCTTCCTTATTAATGACTTTGCCATGAGTGGTCAGGTCTTTATAAATATGCTCGGCGGCGTAATGGAAAATACTCCCGAATGTGGCAGAGTCTATTTCCGCACTCACTTCATCGGGGGCGGAGAGACCGGCTACGTACCTATAATAAAATTTTAAAGGACAATCCAGGTAATAGTTCAAGGCTGATGGAGAAAATTTTGCTTTGGGATTGGCACGGACATCAAACAGGCTTTGCATCCGGCGCATGACATCCGGGGTCTTTTCTACAGTGATAGGCGAGGTGCCTTGGGGGGACTGTCCGGCCTCCAGAAACTGACGTGTGATGGGGTGAGGCCATTCAATCAGGAATTGCAGCATGAAACGGCTCCATTCGCCGCGGTTCAGTCCGTCCGAACTGGTATTGTACATCAAGGTAATCCTTTCTGCCCGTTGCAGCAGACGATAGAAATAGTATGCATATACGGCAATCTTATGCTCTATGGTGGTCATTCCGAAAGCTTTGCGCAGGTTGTAAGGAATAAAGGAAGAGTCTCCTCCCGATTTGGGAAGCTGCCCTTCATTGACCGATAGTAATACCAAGTGGCGGAAATCCAGGTTACGTGTTTCCAATACCCCCATGACCTGCATACCAATGGCCGGTTCGCCATGGAATGGAATATTGGTCGCTGACAAGACCTTGACCAGCAATCGCCGGAATGTTTCGCTCTGTACGGTTAATTCATCTTCTTCTATCAGTGTGCGGAACCGGTTGATGGTGGTATAGGCTTTGAAAAGCGACTCCCGGTAAAGTTGGTTGAATGCATCTGTGTCCTCGGTACCGGAAGTGTTTGCCTGGTAAATGCCTGCCACTTGCTGCAAAGTTTCGGACAGGCGTATGCACAGATTCAGGTTTCCGGAAAGCGGAGTGAAAAGCCGGGTAAGGAATTCATCTTTACCCAATTCGCCGGGTAACGGATAGAAACGGTTGTTCCGGGTCAGTTCTTTTTCCAACAATTCGGCTTGACCGGTGAGTTGCCGGGTATAGGGGTGTTTTAACAGTGTAACAACCGATTGAAACGTGTAGCGGCCGCTTTTGAAATTAAATCCGTGGGTATGCAACTCCAGTAAGGCGATGAGGAAACTATATACAGGAGTTTGCGATAACGGAAATCCCATGGTGATATTGACATGTTTTACTTCTGCCGGCAATGAATGGAGGACCGGCTGAAGCAATGCTTCGTTACACAATACGACTGCGGTTTCCTTTTCCGGTGTAGTCAGATTGTTTCGTATCCATTGAGGCAGGTAACGGGCTTGTGCATTTTCAGTAGAAGATGCGATGTAGTGTACCTCTTTAGGTTTCGAGAGATTTTTGAATAACTCACCGGACAAAGGAGAAGGAAAGTCGCGTAAGTTCCGGCGGATAAACTCTCCGGCTTCATGGGTGACGGCTTGTCTGTTTTCCTTCATATAAAATTCGTCGTAATCCCAATAAAAAACAGCTTTCCCGGCATCTTTCAATTGGGTGAACAACGTATGTTCTACTTTGTTCAGTACATTAAATCCTACAAAAACATATTTCTCGTATGGAAGTTTGTCCACATTCAGATGCTCTATGACGTGGCGGTACATCATTCCTTCGTAGGCAATGTTTTGAGAAGCTAAGGATTCACGGAACCCTTTGTAGATGTTTCCCAATACGTCCCATAAAGAGATAAACCGTTCTTTCAGCGCTGTTCTCCGTTCGATGGAGAAGTTCTGGAAGAACTGCCGGATAGCTTCTTCCTGCTCATCGTCAATGAAGGTGTAGTCGTCCATTATGTTGCGCAGATCCTGTAAATTGGAAAACAGTTTGTCGGTATCCACTTTATTTTTGTCGGCATCGTCAAAATCACTGATCAGCATTTCTCCCCAAAAATAGAAATCATCCAGTGTTTCCGTACTTTGAGTTTCCCGTCGGAATATCTTATAAAGTTCGCATACCAGTTTTACCGGATCACCCACTTCCCATGGAGAAAGGCTACGGAACAATTCGCTGATGCTGACGTATGCGGGCGACCAAATAGGTGACTCCGACTCTTGGGCGAGATACTCATTAAAGAAAAGTCCGGCACGTTTGTTAGGAAAAACCACGGCTGTATGTGCCAGGTTTCCTTCCGTATGTTTATATAAATCGGCTGCTACCAGTTTCAAAAAGCTTTCCATTATTCTATTTCCTCCAGTTCGTTGTTAAATACATACCATAAATAGCCACGGATATGCTCATATCCCATATCCGATAATAAATCCATATATTCTTTCACCTGCTTGTTGTAAGTTTTCCGCTTTTTACCGAATTTAAAGTCCACCACAATCACCTCTCCGTCTTTCATCATCACGCGGTCCGGACGGCGGGTTTGCAGCACTCCTTTTTCCCGATAAATAATGGCACACTCATTGTATAGTTCCCAGCTGCCCGAATACCATTCTTTGACCAGCGGATGCCTTAAAGCCCATTCGGTGAGTTTTCGTATTTGTTCCTCCTGTTGTGCCGACTCTATGATTCCTTCGAAACGCAGGCGTTCTATGGCGGGAGGCACATCGTCCGTGGTACGGATTACGGAGAACAGATTATGCAACAACTGTCCTTGCCGGATGTATTTGTCTCCCGTCTCCTCTTCTCCCCGGATAAATTCGGCAGAACGGTTGGACTGCTTGAATTCGATGTTGGTTTCCAGCGTTTCCAGATGGATAGGCAAACGTCGGGCTACAGTCAGCAGCTTGTTGCCGGATACTTGTTTTTCCTCTTCGTGAGATGAGAGATAGAGCGTTCCCAGTTCGTATATTTCTTCTCCGGTGGCATAGCTCTTTCCGGTCATGTCGGATAAGGCACTTCCCAACAATTCGGATACCGTTCCTTTCTGTTCCGCCTTTCCATATATAATCAAGTTCTTTTTGGCACGGGTAAATGCCACATAAAGCAGGTTCAGATTATCCACCCATAATTGCAAGCGTTCATTCAGGAACTCTTCCCGATAAATGGATTGCTGCATGGCTGTGGAATAGTTGATGGGAACAATGTCAAGATCGCTAAACGGAGCTTGCCGGGGAGCACACCATACCAGATGATTGTAAGTCTCATTCTCCATTTTCCAGTCGCAGAAGGGTAGCAGTACGGTATGGTATTCCAATCCTTTGGACTTGTGGATGGAGAGAATGCGAATTCCTTCCACCTCGCCGGAAGGGATGGTTTTGCTGCCTAGTTTTTCTTCCCAGTAGGTGATAAAAGCGGATAATTCGGAAGAATTGCTTTGCAGATATTCCGTCACGGCATCAAAGAAGGCGCACAGATAGGCATCCTGTTGTTCGATGCAGGACATCTGGAACAGATTGAAAAGTTTTTCCATCAGCTCATACAGTGGCATGAGGCGAAGTTGCTCCGCTTCTTTTATGAAATCGAATGGCAGATAATCATCTATTCCGTTCAGCAATAGAGTGTTGAGGTCTATTCCTTTATGTAATACTTCATTCTGATAGGCAGCAGCCAGTTGTGCCTTGGCAATCCGGTTTTCGGGTTGTGACAAGTAGCGCAGGCCATCCATTATCATACATACCGCCAGTGAGGCATCCAGTCGGAATGCCTCATCGGATACGATTTTGTAAGAGGTGTTCTTGTCGAAGTAATCGGCTATTAAAGGAATGCTTCTGTTCTTGCGCACCAGGATGGCAATATCTTTCAGTTGCACGCCCTGCGCCACAAGCAGCTCCACTTCTTCTCCTAGGTGGTGCAGGGTGTTTTCCATATAGGTCATGTCTTCTGTATCCGATAGAAATTCCACTTTGACATACCCTTTTCCGGGATCTTTGTATGTTTCCTGACACACGTCGTTGTAGGCTTCCTTCAGTTCCTTGCATTCCTTTTTTTGTTCTTCCTTGTAAATGTTGTTCAACACCTCGCAGGCGGCTGTAAACACTTCGTTGTTGAAGTGAATGATGTTTGCGGCGCTCCGGCGGTTGGTGGTCAGTGTCTTTACTTTGACGGGAAAGGCTTCGATGTTTGTTTTCAATCCGTTCAGTATGCCCCAGTCACCGTTTCTCCAGCGGTAGATGGATTGTTTCACGTCTCCTACAATCAAGCTGTCTGCTCCCTGAGACAAACCTTCGAGCAGCAACAGACGGAAATTGTCCCATTGCATACGCGAAGTGTCCTGAAATTCATCGATCATTACGTTGCGTATGGTTGTTCCTATCTTTTCGAATACAAACGAGGAATCTCCTTCTTTTACCAGGTTATGAAGCAACGCGTTGGTATCCGACAGCAGGAAGCGGTTGTTTTCATGGTTCAATTCGCGTACCTCTTCGTCTATATTGGCCAGCAGACGGATATTGTTTACGTGGCGCAGGGAGAGTTGGCAGGAATTGGCCAGCATATTGTTCCGGCTTCTGTATTTTTCCGATTCATTCAGCAGAGGAATCAGTTCTTTTTCTGCCAGACCTAGGATAGCGTTGCGTATGGGGGAGGTCTTTTTCACCCATTCGTCGGGGCAGTCCAGACATTTTTCCACTGTTACATTGCGGACACTGTCATCCAGTTTACCCGATTGTAATTTATTAAAATAGCTGGCTATACCTCGGGAGCCGTTTTTCAAATCTTCTACTTTCACCCCGTTTGTATCCAATATTCCGAAGAATTGGTCGGCAAATCCTTTCATTTGTTCCTGCACCTCTTCCAAAATGGCTTGCAGCGTTTCGCGGTAATTCTTGATACAGTCTTTGTCCCGTAATTTTTCCCGTAGTCCGTTTCCTTTTTCTATATATCCTTCATCGAAGATATTTCGTCCGAAATTCTTTATCTCACCGGAAACATTCCATCTCTTGTCATCGGCTATTCTTTCTTCTATGTATTCCAACAGCCAATAGAGTACGGGAGATTGTCGGTCCAGCTTTTCTATCATGGAGTCCACGGCATCACTCAGAACTTCCATATTGTTCAGTTCGATATTCAGATTGGCACCCAATTCCAGCTCCCGTGCCAAATTGCGCATCACCGACTGGAAGAATGAGTCAATGGTTTCCACCCGGAAGCGGCTGTAATCGTGTATCATGTAGTGCAGTGCCGTACCGGCGGCTGTCCTTATGTCTTCTTGGGGCATTTCCAGTTCTTCTGTGATTTTCTGTAAATAGGGATCAGAATCCTTATCCTTTATCCATATTCCGTATAGCTGGCTCAGAATCCGCTCTTTCATTTCGGTAGTGGCCTTGTTGGTAAAAGTCACAGCCAGTATATTACGGTATGCCCGTGGGTTCTGTATCAGCAGTTTTATATATTCCACGGCCAGTGTGAATGTTTTTCCCGAACCGGCAGAGGCTTTATAAACTAATAATTCAGGAGAATGTTTCATTTTAAATAATTTGCTAATTTGCTAATGGCTGCGCTGTGTACCGGATGGTAATTGGCTGACACATTAGTACATTTTTATTTTTAATTAAAAACCAGCACAAAAACAGTGGCCTGTCCCTTTTCCTTGTAAGGCAGCAGGGTCAGTGTGCCACCGCTCAGTCTCATGATTTGTTTGCTCAGGCTCAGTCCGATGCCGCTTCCTTCCTCTTTGGTCGTGAAGAAAGGTACAAAAATTTGTCCGGCTGCATCGGGAGGAATGGCGGGACCGTTGTTGGCTATCTCTATACGGATACTTTCTTGCGGATCACAATAAGCTTTCAAGGTGATCTTTCCGTCGGGAGCATTACCTATGGCTTGAATCGCATTTTTCAGCAGATTCGTAACCACTTGGGCTATCAGGTTCTCGTCGGCAAAGACTATCAGGTCTTCCCGGGCTTCGAGGATGGAAAGGGTGATGTTGGGGCATGGATGCTGGTGCTGTGCCAGTCGGATCATCCGTTCCAGGAAAGGACGGACATAGAACAGCGATGGCTCAGGTGATGGCAGTCGTGTCAGTTTGCGATAAGACATGACAAAATTTATCAATCCTTTACCTGTAGAGTGAATCGTTTCCAGCCCTTGTTTCATTTCTTCATTTTCTGCTCCGGGAAGAGCCAGCAGTGTTTCGCTGAGGGAAGTCACCGGAGTGAGTGAATTCATTATTTCATGGGTCAGTACGCGGGTGAGGCGTATCCATGAATCTATTTCCCGTTCATCCAATTCCCGATTGATATCACTCAAGGCAATAATGCGGAGTTCCTCGTCTTTGATACGGATGCCGGACACCCGTAAGGCAAGATGTACCGTTCCCCGTTCCGTATTGAACTGAATTTGCAGCTTGTCACCCGGAACTGCTTTTTCCAAAGCAGTCATCAGTTCGTCCGAGATGCGGGAGAGTTGTTTGACATGAGTCAGAACATCCAGCCCCAACAGATTCATGGCCTCTTTGTTCTTTTGATAAACGGAGCCTTTGCTGTTCAGTACCACTATGCCGGTTTCTACAAAGTCCATGATGAGCTCATAATACTTCTCGCGTTGTGCCGTTTCCTGTTTTACATTGTACAAAATACGTGCGATACGGTTCAGCATGACATTGACCATGGAAGAATCGCCAGGGGAGGCATGTTCGTAAAAACGAACAGCGGGGTCGTCGTTTTCGATGGCGTCGAGCAGAAAGGCTATCTTCCGGGTATTAAAAGTGTACAGGCGGTAAAACCAGCCTATGGAAACGAGGAATGAAGGTACGATTACGCATAGCCACAACCAGTTGCGCTGCTGAATCAGCAGGGTGCAGGCAATGGCTAGAACCAGTACGGTAAATAGGCGGAAGAAGAATTGTTTCACAGTTTAATTATTTATTATTTCGTTTGAATGTTCCTTTAGTTCCTGTTTAAAAATAGATTATTGTTATTTGTTTTGTCATCCTGAACCATCGTGAAGAATGAGATGAGATAATAGGTCATAATCCGAATTTTTTCATCTTATTATAAAGCGTCTGCCGGGTAATTCCCAACTGTGCCGCTACAGCTGAGAGGTTTCCGTTGCATTTCTCTATCGCTTTCTGAATCATTTGCAATTCCATCTCCTCCAGTGTAGAGACACTTGTTTCTGTCGCAGGAGCCGCTATTTTTCGGGGAAAATGAAAATGTTCCTCACTCAATATACCGTCTTCATTGATAATGACCGCTTTCTCTACGGCATGTTCCAGTTCGCGTATGTTTCCATACCACGGATATATCCGTAACTTTTCTTGCGCACCGGTAGAAAGAAGGATATTTCCTTTGTCATATTGTTTGCAGAACCGGTCTATAAAGCGTTCGGCCAAAGGGATAATATCTTCTTTGCGTTCCCGCAGAGGGGGAATCTCGATGTGGATGGTATTGATGCGGTAAAGCAAATCTTCGCGGAATTTGCCTTTGGCCACCATCTCTTCCAAATTACAATTGGTGGCGCAAATCAAACGTATGTTGACAGGTATCGGTTCGTTGCTTCCTACTCGCACCACGCTCCGGCTCTGAATGGCGGTGAGTAGTTTGGATTGCAGGTGATAGGGCAGGTTGCCTATTTCGTCCAGAAACAAAGTCCCTTCATGGGCGGCTTCAAATTTACCTGCACGGTCGGTATGGGCATCGGTAAACGAGCCTTTTTTATGACCGAACAGTTCGCTTTCGAACAGGGATTCGGTGATGGCACCCATGTCCACTGTTATCATATCCCGCCGGTATCGGTTGGACAAGGCGTGTATTTCCCGCGCCAGCATTTCTTTTCCTGTGCCGTTCTCTCCTGTAATCAGAATATTGGCATCCGTTTGCGCCACTTTCTCTATCAGCGTCCGCAGTTGCTTCATGGCATTGCTTTCTCCCCAATACATAGAAGATACGGTTTTAGGGATTTCCGCTCTCTTCTTGTTCTTGGAGGAATTGCGGCAGGCAGACAGCAAGGTTTCTATCAGCCGGGCATTGTCCCAAGGCTTGACGATGAAGTCTGTTGCTCCTTCTTTGATGCCGCGCACTGCCAGGTCTATGTCAGCATAGGCTGTGAAAAGTACTACGGGCAGGGAGGGGTGTATTTTCTTTATCTCGTGTAACCAGTACAGACCTTCATTCCCGGTATTCAGTCCGCTGCTGAAATTCATATCCAGCAGCACCACTTGCGCGTTTTCTTCACGTAACGCAGCGGGCAGTGTGATGGGTGAGGGCAGTGTGACGATATGTTCGAAATGATTTTTCAGCAATAGCTTTACTGCCGACAGCACTCCTTTGTTATCATCTACCACAATGATGGTTCCTTGTTTGCTCATAAATATCTTCTGTTCTTTTTCAGAAGAACAAAGATAATGATTTTCTCTCGCCAATCTTTTCTTTCAGAGAAAACTTTTCAATTTCATGAATTGTTCTATTATAAAATAGCATTTCAAATGAAAACATTTATATTAAGCATAATTGTAACCATGATTACATCGGTAGCTGGTGCACAGCAAAAAAGTTTTTATGACTTTACGGTCAAGACTATTGACGGGAAGGACTTGCCACTTTCCACATTCAAGGGTAAGAAAGTATTGGTAGTCAATGTGGCATCTAAATGCGGTTTCACTCCCCAATACGCCAAGTTGGAGGAGTTGTATGAGAAATATGGAAAAGATGATTTTGTCGTCATCGGATTTCCTGCCAATAATTTCCTACATCAGGAACCCGGAACGAATGAAGAAATCAAGGAGTTTTGTACGTTGAATTATGGAGTGACTTTTCCTATGATGGCTAAAATATCTGTAAAGGGGAAAGATATAGCTCCCCTTTATCAATGGCTTACGCATAAAAGTGAAAACGGGGTTTCGGATGCTAAGATAGGGTGGAACTTTCATAAGTTTCTGATTGATGAAAATGGTAGATGGGTTGCCTCAATCGGCTCTACTACCAGTCCGCTTTCACAGGAAATTGTAGAATGGATTGAAGAATAAAATGACCAGAAGATAAATAATGCCCTATTGTTATTGCACCAGCTTTCCGTTTTTCAGTTCCGACATCAGCAGGTCATAGACGTATGCCGGGCTTTCGATATACAGGCCGGTGGAGAAGTCTTCCAGTTTGACGAATGTCTCCGAATTGTGGAATGTGGAGATGGCTTCCTGCAAATCCATATCATTACGTTCCACCAAGTAACGGACTACATCGGCGGATATTCCTTCAAAGAGGAATTTTGCGGTATTCGTGTTCATAGTCGTTTCAGCATTTTAATCGCTGCCTCTGAGTGAAAGAAATATTGTGAAGTCACTTTCGAAAATGTCAGTTCGTGCAATAGTTGTTCTTCGTTAATAAAATTCTCGGTGTATAAACGTAGCAAGCGCGCAATGGTATCATCGGCAACAGGGCCAATTACGATATCGTAATCGTGGCAAGGCTGAGTAGTGTTTATATCGCGGTTCGACATGACAAAACGTGCCCATTCCCAGTCTGGCTCCTTGAAAACCTTGACTTTCAATTCGCTCGACTGCGCTTCTTCGAGGTCAAACTCAAACATAGTCAGAGTGGGGTTTCCGCTGAACATCCGCGCTGTTCTTGCGGCCATCCTTTGGGCCTGTTCCCTAATGTCGGTCAGGTAAAATCCTCTGCCGAAATCCTTATAGGGGCGGCATCTGTTGAGGTCGATGCCGTCGATTGCCGTATTTGAACCGTGGTAAAGTATCATCGCAATGTTCCTCCATTGTTTTGGCAGACGATGGTCAGGTCATCCACACAGTCGTTAAAAGAAAGCGTGTGTTCCACATCGTAAAATTCGGTGAGAAAATCAATGCCTTTGAAACGTCTGATATAATTGCTTGCCTCCCGGATTGTCAAATCGTGACGGCGCGCAAATTCGACAATGACCGTCATCACATAATCGATTAGGTTCTTGTCCGCTTTCTTTTTGGACTTGAGCGCCACTATCGGTTCGACACCCAACGCCTCCGCTATGCGGTTGACAGTGCCAAAATTAACACACAGACCGTTTTCCACTTTGGAAACCATTGCTTTTTGGACGCCAATCATCACCCCGACTTCTTCTTGTGTCAATCCTTTGTTTTTTCGGCATTGGGCCAAAAGTTCTCCTATTTTTTGCAAATTCGTATTCATACCACAAAAATAGATAAAGTTTCTTGTGTAGGAAACTTTTTAACTACAAATATATTCTTTAGATAATTATTATCTTTCCAATTAAATGGCAGCTCTGCTCTGACACGCAAGAACCCGTGTGCCGGATGATGATTGTTAGGAAAACAGGAGGGAAATCAGTTCCTTTGTACATCATAGGTTATGGAACGGTGGTTCGAAAAGAGTTGTCGCTATTTTTTTGCTTATTTATTTGTGGGGATAAATATTTATCCCTATATTGTATTAGTAAAATTAAAAATATCATGGAGAATGATTATTAAAACTGAAAGTTATGGATACAATAAAAGACATTTGGTTTGATGCTAACCTCATTTATATGAAAACGGATGGTGGAGAAACTTTCAGCCGTCCCTTAGAGGCATTCCCTTTGCTGAAGGATGCAAGTGACAGAGAGCGCCTTGATTTCAAGATAGGAAAGTTTGGTGACGATGTTCGTTGGGAATCATTGGATGAGGATATTCATATATCCAGTTTTTTCGATACAGCGGAGCCGGATTATGAAAATGAGATAGCAATGATATTTAAACGTTTCCCTCAACTAAATGTGTCAGAGGTTGCACGTAGTATGGGAATAAACAAGAGTCTTCTTTCCAAGTATATCTATGGTATTAAAAAGCCGAGTGATATAAGGAAGATGCAGATTAAAGAGGCTCTCCATCTTTTGGGAAAAGAATTACTTGCCGTTTGATTAATCTCTTAATAATAGTTTAGGTGTGATTCCATTTGGTTTCACGCCTTTTTTATGTTAATTTTTCCACAATCATAGTTTCAACAGAAAGATAATTAAATATAAGGAAGATATGGCTAGAATAAACAAATACGGCTATGTTGCTGCGTGACGTTTTTGCATCCGTCAGGGAGATGCGGTGAACAAGCCAAGTTCATACCAAGAACCGGGCAAGCATGTGATGCAGACAGGGTAGGCGTGTACCGAGTACCAGGTAGCCTTGTTTGCTGTATCTTATATCTTACCATCTGGGCGATGATGCGTCCGGAAGAATTTGCATCAAGGTAAGTATACCGATAATCTGTTTCTTGTTTGTTTTTTGAGTAATAAAGAAACATCACTAAAAATAGCGGAATATATTTTCGTCCTATTTATTAAATTGCTATCTTTGCCACGTTTTCCACGCCGGTACTTCCGCAAGGAAGTTAGGGAGGTGGGAAATATACATATATAGAAAAGACGTTTACTTGACGTTTTGTTCTTGGCTCTACAGAACTTCGCAAATTCTAAAATCCAGCCAAAACAAAGCAACAGTAGGTGTCTGCGGGGTATGTTTATATCCTTGGTGCGCCTTTGCCGGTCAAAGGTGCATTCAAGTGTCATTATACATATCGGCGTGGGCTTCTGCGTTGCTCGTTCAGACTGGATTGGGCAATGCGAAGGCCTTGTAGGGCGGGACGAGTAACAGGTACAGATTCCCGCGCTTTTTTTATATATAGGTATTATAAATTCTGATTTAACACATAAGAACCGTCCGGTTCGGGAATCTGCGGAAGGTCATCGGTTGACCCGACAGGCTGCATCTACATCGTGCGGATTCCCATCCTCCATTTGTTGAAATAGCTTTTCTCCGGTCAGCTTAATCACAAGAGGCCGATTCCTCTTGTACTTTACGAAACTTCTCGTAATTGATTGAAATGCAGATATATATCTGTACTTCAAAGCTCCATAACTATGCTTTCAAGTGAAAAAATGCAATGGTTTGCCATGCGTGCCACTTATCGCCGGGGGATGCAGATCAAGGCTTTGTTGGATAAAGAAGGAATCAACAATTTCATTCCCATGCGTTACGAAGTTCGTATAAGGAACGGGCGCAAGAGGCGTGAGCTGGTTCCCGTTATCAGTGATCTGATATTTGTTCATTCCGTCCAGTCCGAACTTCAGAAGGTGAAGTTCAAACTTCCGTATTTTCAATATATGATTGATATCCGCAACGGGCAGAAAATCATTGTGCCCGATGATCAGATGAGGCAGTTTATCGCTGTGGCTGGAACGTATGACGAGCATCTTATCTTTCTTCAGTCCCGATGAGGTGAACCTGCGTAAAGGTACGAAAGTCCGTATTACGGGTGGTGACTTCGAGGGCTACGAGGGGGTGTTTGTAAAGGTGAAAGGTGCGAGAGACCGTCGTGTGGTTATCAGTCTGCAAGGGGTGATAGCCATGGCCATGGCGACGCTTTCGCCGGACTTGATAGAAGTGATAGAAGAGCCGAAGAAGAGATGACTTCATTTGCTACGTTAAATATTGTTATCCCTTGATTAATGGGGAAGTAAATGATCTGATAATATAAATCTTATGTATAATAATGTGTAGAACCACATTCATGCCGTCAGGCATCCGGCTCCAGCAGCTGATTCAGAATCAGTATAAGGAAATTTTAGCCAGGGAAAAGAATAATGATAAATTCATTCATCTGTATGACATTGGCGCGTATTGGGTGGCTTTCGAGCGTTCCGCCTGTAGGTTGAGCGGTTTGTTTTCTAAAAGTGAGCTGACTTTGTTTCGTGTCCCGGATTGTGTGGAATATGTGGTGATGGTTTCTGTTCCTGCCGATGAGGCGGAGGGCTGTTTGGGTGAGTACATCATTTTGCACGATGGAATTTACCGGAAAGTGTGGTCGGAGCATGTTTTGCCGATGGGGATTATCGTCATTGGCATGAGATGGCTGTGAGGTCTGTTTTGTTGTAAAGAAAAGTATGCGGACTTCGTGGACCAAGTAAGTGGTGTTACTTTGCTTACGAAGATATCTTACTTTTTTCAATGGAATATGGTCATCCGTCATGCTCTATAGGGAATACCCTGAAAAATCCTTCAAAAGCTTCAGCCTGCTCGCAAACGCCCTACCCGTGGGCATTCCGGCTGAAGGATTGGGTTCAGGAATCCTTCAGCTGGGGGTGGAATGTTTCAGCCGAACTGATCTTCCTCCGATTCTTAGGGAATCGTTTTTCCTGAAGGATATTTTCCGGCTGAAACATTTCACAATGCATATCCTTCAGCCGGAATGCCGACAGGCAGGGTGTTTGCGGAGTGGCTGAAAGATCTGAAGGAAAAAAAAGGCGTTTCGGCATGTAGATACCGTTATGGAAAAAATAACAGGTCAAATTTTTAAAAGCTCTTGTTCTTTCAATGAAAACGTCCTGTTCTTTTTTTTAAAGACCTTGTTCTTTTCGGAAAAGAACAGGATCTTTTAAGGGTTAGTAACGTGTATGCCGGAAGGTTGGTAACGTGTCACCCCACACGTTACTAATGTGTGGGGTGTAAGATTAGTAATGTTGCAGGTGGAAGATTGCATATCTTGCTAGTGATACAATCATAAACGTATGAAGTTTCAGTATATAAAAGATAAAGTTAGTGCTTATTTCACTAAGGGGAATGAGCGTAGTGTTGCGGTGAAGAAAAATATCGCCGTTTCATTAGTGTTGAAATGTATAAGTATTTTAGTTTCCTTGCAGGTCGTTCCATTGACCATCGGTTATGTTAATCCTACGAAGTATGGCATTTGGCTGACGTTGAGTTCCATTATTGCCTGGCTGTCTTATTTTGATTTGGGGTTTGCCCACGGATTTCGTAATCGTTTTGCTGAGGCAAAAGCAAAAGGGGATATGAAGTTGGCAAAAGAATATGTCAGTACTACATATGCAGTGCTCTTCTTGCTCTTTTCCGTAATTTTATTGATAACCTTGGTGGTGAATAATTATTTGGATTGGAGTCGTATTTTAAATATTGATCCTGTTTATAAGGATGAGCTGAGTCTGGTTTTCGGTTTGTTGGCATGCTTCTTTTGCCTGAACATTGTGGCAAGTGTCTTTACTACCATGCTGACGGCAGATCAAAAGCCTGCTTTAGCTTCGCTTATAAGTACAAGTGGTCAGGTACTGGCTTTTGCTTGTGTCTATGTATTGACTAAAACCACAAAGGGAAGTCTGAGTGCTTTGGCTGTTTCTTTTTCAGCTATACCGTGCCTGTTTCTTTTAATTGTTTCTATTATTGTGTATCAAACTAAAAAATACAAGATTGTAGCCCCTTCGTTGCGTGACGTTCGCTTTTCGTTGGTGCGGAGTGTTGTTGGTTTGGGTGGACAGTTTTTTGTTGTTATGTTTTCTATGCTTTTTATTTTTCAACTTACTAATATCATTTTGTCAAGAGTGCAAGGCCCAGAAGCAGTTACGCAATATAATATTGCTTATAAGTATTTTAATGTACTTAACATGGCTGCAAATATTATTTTGACTCCGTTTTGGTCAGCATTTACTGATGCTTATATTAAGAGAGATTATAATTGGATGCGTGGTACGCTAGAAAAACTGGAGAAATTATGGTTGTTATGTATTCCTATTTTAGTTTTAAT
>OOCI01001088.1_pt1 | contig 21590 bp, 20 predicted proteins | sample 1671761 | NCBI WGS metagenome assembly OOCI01 (sample SAMN06348190, study PRJEB24527) | human gut metagenome | biome: human gut; feature: ankylosing spondylitis patient; material: feces | host: Homo sapiens | place: China | collected 2015-10
TGTGTCCCAGGCCAGGCAGGCCGCCTTCAACCACCTGGTGGCCGACCGCCGCACAGAAGGTCTCCTATACAGGGTGAAGGACGGTGTGAAGGAGGTCGTGTGCGAGATCGACACGGTCTCCGCCAGGTACAGGGCTCCGGGCGGCGGCTCCGGATGGAAGCCGATATGCCGCAAGCTCGTGCTCATGGACGACGACGAATGGATCGTCGTCGATGCGGGGCTGGTGGACTTCCAGAACGTACGCCTCTACGCTGAGCTCTGCGGTGTGGACATGTCGGATGTAATCGAAGACGAGCCCATGCTGTTCTACGGCAAGACCGTCCCCGATCCGGACGGGGGGTACGTGTACGAGTTCACCGAGGCGCAGACCCCGCGGTCCTTCCCCGTGTGGGTCTTCGAGAGGAGGCACACCGATGGATGAGCCGCTGAGGGTCATGGTCGAGGGGTACGTCCGGGAGAACCCCGGCGTCTCCCATATCGAGATCCGCACGACGTTCGGCGATTCGGGTGTGACGATGGCCAACAAGCTCTACTCGATGGGCGTTCTCAGGTCATGGTACGACCGCCTTCTCAGGTATTCGTCGGGGTGCCCCTCACCCGGGTACCGCTACGCCCACGTTCTGACGCCGAGGGATGAGATACCCGTCAGATGGCGCTATCTGACCGTGTACGAGAGGGCATCGGGACACGTCCCCGACGTGGAATCCAGGGAGGGGATGTCATGACGGTCTCCACATTCAACGGGGACTGCCTGGACATAATGCCCACGATCCCGGACGGCTCCGTGGACATGATCCTTACGGACCTTCCCTACGGGACCACCAACAACGGATGGGACTCCGTCGTCCCGCTGGACCGGCTATGGGAAGAGTACAGGCGCATAGCCAAGGATGATGCCGCTGTCGTCCTGTTCTCGCAGCAGCCGTTCACCACGATCCTTGGAGCCAGCAACATACGGGAGCTCAGGTACGAATGGATATGGGAGAAGTCCCATCCGACAGGCTTCCTCAACGCATCCCGTGCCCCGCTCAAGAACCACGAGAACATCCTGGTGTTCTACCGCAGGGCCCCCACTTACAATCCCCAGCTCATGCCTACCGGCAAGAGGGTGCACCAGACCAAGGGCGGTGCCAAGTCCACCAACTACGGTGAGTTCACGGTCATGCCCCATTCCGGGACCCCGGGGATGGGATACCCCCGCTCGATCATCCGCTTCGGCCAATGGAAGGGCGGGGACCACCCGACCCAGAAGCCGGTGGAGCTGTGCGAGTTCCTGATCCGTTCGTACACCGACGAGGGGGACACAGTGCTGGATTCGTGCATGGGTTCCGGAACCACGGGGGTTGCCGCGGTCCGTGCCGGACGGAGCTTCATCGGCATAGAGATCGACCCCGGGTTCTACGGACGGGCGGTCGAGCGCATCTCCGAGGCCGAGAGGACCGAGCGCGATTACATGAACGGCCAGACCAGACTCGGAAGATTCCAGGAGGGGGCGTCATGAGGATCGAGTGCACATGCTACCGCCTCTTCGAGAACCAGCGCGGTTTCCCGGACTTCGAGCCCTTCGAGGACGGGGACGGCGTGTTCGACAGCTTCGATGACGCCGTGTTCCACATGGACAGCATCACGGGGAACAGCAACGGGGATTCCCTCTACACGTTCGCGGTGGAGGTGTGGCCATGACCAAACCCATCGTCTGCAGCGTATGGTGTGACGAGGACCCCGACGACAAACACAGGAACGAACCCAGGCGCCCCTCCGACCTTGTGATACGGATGGTCTCCGGACAGACGTACGCCATCCGTTGCGGCAGCTGGAGGGGGGCCAAGGAGCTGTCACGGAGGCTGACGGCCCGCGTCGAAGACGCCTATACGCCGGGAATGTACGGTTCGAACGATCCTACCATCCATTTCGACCTGGAGACGTGTCACGGCGACTTCCTGACGCTGATCGCGACGAACATCGAATCGATGGAGATCGTCCCCGCGGAGGTCCATAGATGATTGAGACCGACATCGTCTACAACGAGGACTGCCGCACCGGCCTGGACCGCATCCCGGACGGCTCCGTGGATCTCGTCATCATGGATCCCCCGTACAAGCTGGGGAGGCACGGCGGCGGCTCCTTCGGCCCCGCCAACCGCACGTACCGCTCCGAGATCGCGCCGCTGTCCGACGGGATCGACGACCAGCTACTGGAGAAGATCGTCTCCAAGCTCAGGGAGGTCAACATCTACATATGGTGCAACAAGGCCCAGATCCTCCAGTACCTGTCCTGGTTCGACGCCAGGGGGTGCAACACAGACATCCTGACATGGCACAAGACCAACCCGGTCCCCGCATGTAACAACAAGTTCCTCTCCGACACCGAGTACATCGTCTACGCCCGCGATCCCGGGGTCAAGCTGTACGGCTCGTACGAGACCAAGCGCAAGTGGTACGTGTCGCCGTACAACAAGGCCGACAAGGACCGCTGGCACCACCCCACGATAAAGCCCTTGGACATCACGGTGAACATGGTGCTGAACTCGACGGGGGGGGGACTCCGTCGTCCTGGACCCGTTCATGGGCTCCGGCACGACGGCGATAGCGTGCATGAGGACCGGACGCAGGTTCGTCGGGTTCGAGATCGACCAAGGGTACTGGGAGACGTGCCTCGAAAGGATCCGGACGGGCTCCTGATCGGAAAAACCACTTGGCCCCCGCAAGGGGGCTCATAACCCCTTCAGCTTTAGACCCCAGGTGATGCCGGAATGGCGGTACAGCCAGCTCTTCTGCCTCTTGGCTGCATCTTCCGCGTCCCGTGCCTGCATCTTGCGGTACATCTCCTCGGCGCCGGGGGTATACATGACCTTGGACCTGTCGAAATGGTAGACCTTTTCGGGATTGGCGGTCTCCCATTCGTGGATCTTGTCGAAGCCTTCCTCCCTTATGTCGGAGATCTCCTCGGGAGCCACGCGCATGATCTTGGAGAGATCGTCGTCGCTGTAGTAGAAGTGGGAGACTGCTATCGCCTGGGGGACCGTCATCCCGTACCGAAGGTAATGGAGAACTTCGTCTTCCATATCGTCCTCGACGGTGTATCCCTGAATCTCGACGGTTCCGTTCATGTCCGCACCTCCTGTTCTTGTTCCTGATTCTGCTGGCGGTCTTTCCAGCAGGTTCATCGCCATAGTATCTCAGTCTGGAGATATGACTGTTTTCATAGTTCTTCTCGACACTCCTAACGATCGATTCTCCAGTGAGTCCTACATCCGCTCCCTTTCCGATGATCAGTTCGCGGTCCTCCATCATCATCTCGGGAACGGTAATCTGCTTCTTTCCCTTCCCGAATCTCTTGTTATCCGGCTGGGGCACATAGCTGTAGTACCCCCTCATGACGCGGTTGGGATACGGGGTGAGGCGCGATATCGACTCTAGTTCGGTCTCTGATTCCTCAAGGTTGCGAAGTCTCTCAGCCTCCGTCCAATCCCCACGTTCGTATAGGTCACTGTATTGGGGGATGAAGCTCTTAGTGATCCCACGGTTGCGTCTCTTGTCGTGATACTTCAGCGCATGGACGAACTCGTGCGTGACTGTATGTGGATTGAATGCGTCATGACGAATCAGAACCTCGTTGTTGGCTGGGCTGAACATTCCTGCGACGTCCCCATCCAGACTTTCGACGGGCACGACACTGATGCTCCCGTGGGAAACCATCTCCCTCAGCTCGTCCAGCGAGAACGACGTGTTGATGTCCCGGCGTATCTTCTGCCTAGTCTTCTCGTCTATATCTTTGGAGATGTAGATGCGCTCGTTGACCTCTCTCCGCTCATCCCCCTCGGGGTAATCCGTGGCGATCAGCTCGTGCTTGGCGTCGTCGATCCCGGAGATGTCGCAGCTCGACGGGTCCGCCCACCATCCCACGATGTCCTCCGGCCTCAGCCCACTGCAGCGCAATATCCTCTGGGCGTCCTTGCTCTTGTCCCTTATGGGATTCCTGGACGTTCCGTCCGCCATGTAGAATCTGCGGACCATGTCCTCCGGCAGGACGTATCCATCCTCGCCGACGGGGATGTCGTGGATCCTGCCGCGATACCACACATGGGCGGTATACATCCCGCTGTAGCCGGGTATGCCGTCCGGAGGGACGCCGTTCAGACGGATGTCCTCCCAGGTGTCCGGATAGTAGCGTTCCACCTTCTGCCCCCGTTTTCTGAGGATGAATCTACGCATGGATGACGATCGGTGTCCGTTTATATATGGTTTATAAACATCGAAGTAATAATGAACGTTTAGCGTGGAACATACATTTGGTGGCCCATCCGAGGGGTATTCCCGACGCCCTTATCAATATCCATGCGGATGTGCCACCGCGGAGTTCCATGGGTCCGGCCCATGGATGCCCTATGCCGGGAGGGAGGCGCCCGGCCTCCGTGCTTTTTTCGACATCGATTCCAGGCAACTCGAACCGAACATCCGAATTTGAAAATGCGTAAGAGCAGCCAGAACAGGATCAGGAAGGCGGGGGAGGAATTGTTTGGAGCAGACAACACTCGCTGCAGCCTGTGAGTTACCCGTCCCCGGCGCGCCCACCCCCATCCGCGCCGGGAGGCATCGTAGAGTCTAGGTTGGGACAGCGTTCCAGTCCCGATGGGATGCGCTCGACGATACCGATGCATGAATCAGTGGAGGCTGAATATTAACTATGGTTCTGGGAAAGTGGGTAATCATCTTCTTTTACGATTCAGAGTACCATTGCGTTTGAGAACATCCACATACTCGGCTTCAGTGAGATCGCATTTAGCGTAGAGTCTGAGCTGTTCGACGTTGTCAAATCCAAGCTCTTTCCTCATACGGGATTCCAAAGCGGGTCCTATGATGCTCTTCCCATGTCCGCCGCGACTAAGAACCGTTGTGACGGGAAGTTTGCCTGGAGTGCTATATTGGAGGGCGAAACGTGTATGGTTGCCGCCTTCTCTTGCGGTGAAGCCTTTCTTCATCATCGCCTTGCGGAGACGTTCGGGGTCGATGGCCATCAATATCCCTCGATGAAACCACGATAATATCTGTGGACCTCTTCGAATCCAGGCTGGATGACGTCATAGAAGTCGGCTTTCATCTCAAGGAAGCAGTTGTAGAAGTCATCCAATGCCTCCTCCAGCGTATCCCCACGGGAGAATATGCGTACTCCAGATCCGACGACGGACCAGTACCCGCATTCGTTGATACAATATGCCATGACCGGACGAGCTAGTTGCAGTGCTTTGTGTCCATGGCCGATATGGTATATCGGAACCGCCACATCCAGATTGGTTACCGACCTAAGCATCTCCAGCTGGTCGGAGGCATCGGGTATGGATGACTCCGCCCTTACAACAGATTTGGTGTTGCGGTTGATAAGACCCATAGTGAACGGATGAACGTGTGCATTGATATCTGTTCTCTAGAAAAGCATAGGAATCTTCAGACAGGCAGGATCGGATGCGGTTCAGACCACAGCGCCGTCCGGCAGTCCTCGTTGCTCCTCCAACGTACGTTTGCCGACGTCCCGAAACGTTTGTCCGGCGGTAAGCCAGCGTTCATATCCCGGCGGGGCTTCGGGGGTCCCATGAACTGTCCCTTCTGCGGTTGCGAGATCCCAGACACGAATCCGTTCTCCCTGTGCCCCACGTGCGGGCAGCCTTTCCAGATCCCCGCGAACCCGCCGAGGTTCTGATCAATTGGTCAGGTAGACCTTCCTTCTGAACCTTTTTAAAAAAGTCTGCTGGAAATATAACTGTTTGATGTGAAACGTATTGAAAAGACTTATTCCAACGAACAAAGAACTAATAATCTGTATCTGTATTTTTGAACATGGAGAGCCCCATGGGTGACATGCTCGAATCGAAGGCGTACTGTTCGAAAACCTTCGATGAGTATGTTCTGGATAATCCTGAAACAATCAGCATAGAGCCATACCGCATTATTGGGAACAATAAGGCGTTGATGGACATTCTTCTGTCCGATCGTAATACAGGTAACAATCTCCTATGGGTGACGGACAATTACATCTCCGAAGGAACGGGTTTTGAACCAAGGGATCAGATAAACTATCTGTTCATCATCAATCCGAACAGGATAATACGGCCCAGGTATCTGAAGACCCAATCTGCTCAGAGGAACAGATCGAGAGATATGGCCGAGGTGTTCACGCCTCCTTGGATTGTAAACAAGCAGAACAATCTCGTCGATGAGCAGTGGTTTGGTAGGGCAGAGATATTCAACATCGAATCAGGACTGACCTGGACCCCTACGGAACATGTCGAATTGGAGGGTTTGGATTGGCGCGATTACGTCAAATCCACACGTTTGGAAGTGTCCTGTGGAGAGGCCCCGTATCTGACCACACGTTATGATCCGACGACCGGAATAACGATCCCCGTCAGATACAGAGTAGGCATTCTGGACCGTAAACTTCGTGTCGTTTCGGAGAATGTTGCCAATTCGTTAAGCTGGATAGAATGGGGGAAAGCAGCGGTAAAAAGCGTTTATGCATACGACATCCAGGGAGACAATGTGCTATTGGCCAGGGAGAACCTTCTGTTGACTTTCATTGAACACTATGAGTACAAGTTCGACGAGGAACCGTCTTGGTCTGCGATTTCTTCCGTTGCGAACATTCTGTCATGGAATGTCTGGCAGATGGACGGCTTGAAAGATGTTGTTCCATTCTCGTGTGAGATGCAATGCGGTCTCGGCCCCAGCGGGACCACCGTCAACTCATGCCCCGCATGCAGGACTGGCAAGGGCAGGCATTCTGGAAAGTATTGTAGGATAATGGACTGGGATTCTGAATCGACAGTGGAGTTCTCGTCTCTCATGGGAAGGGCTGGGGAACAGGCTGTGAGGTCTCTCAGGTGTACGACACTCGATTCATTTGGGGTGGAACTATGATGAAGAATGAGGCGCTGGACGCCCAGGACAGGTACAGGTCCGAGGTCGAGAAGACAGCCGAGTATGTGGAGTTCTTCGACATCCTTGAGACCATCAACAACGTGGGGAACGACGAGGTCTTCACACCAAGAAAGGTTGTGGACATGATGCTGGACTCCCTTCCGGAGGATGTGTGGCGCCATCCGGAGTACAGATGGCTCAATCCCGCATCCAAGACGGGGATCTTCGAGAGGGAGATCGCGATCCGTCTGGACGACAGTCTGAAAGACGTCATCCCGGACACCGAGACGAGAAGGAAGCACATCTTGCAGAACATGGTTTTCTCGATAGGGCAGACGAAGTTCACTGCCAATGTTGCAAGGAGGACCCTGTACTACTGCTGCCAGGCCAACAGGTCGTGCGACGGGATCATGGAGGACGGGCACTACGTCAATGGCTATGCCATTGGGAACGGATCCTGGTTCGACGATTACGAGGGCAACATCAAGACCCCTTGCACGGACCACAAGATCGTGAAGGACAGGTGCGTGTTCTGCGGTATCAAAAAGGACTCCAAGTATCTCGACGCCAACCAGCGTGAGAAGTATTCCTACGATTTCATACATAACGGCCCGGGAGACGAGCTTCAAACTTTCTTGGCAAACAAATTCTTCGGAGGGGACAAGAGCATGAGATTCGATGTGATCATTGGGAACCCGCCTTATCAGCTGAGCGATGGGGGATATGGAGCCAGCGCGATGCCGATTTATCAGAAATTCGTCATGCAGGCGAAGTCGCTAAATCCCAAGTACATCAGCATGATTGTACCCGCAAGGTGGTATGCGGGAGGAAAGGGGTTGGATGAGTTCCGTGCCAGCATGCTCGGGGACGATTCCATAGTGAAACTTGTGGATTTCGTAAATGCCAAGGATTGTTTCCCTAATCTGAGCATCGGTGGTGGCGTCTGCTATTTCCTTATTGACCGCGAGTATCATGGCCAATGTACTGTGGTAAACTACTCCAAAGGCAACGAATCTGAATCATTCCGCTCACTTTCTGATCATGGAGTTTTTATACGCTACAACGAAGCGATGCCTATTATGGCCAAGGTTAAGCTCCTTGGAGAGGACACATTGAACAATATGGTCATGTCCAGGAACGTTTTCGGACTAACTTCTAGCTATCGCGGACAGGAGACGAAGGATGACGATCACCCAATAGCCGTATTGAGCAGTGGCGGCACGTCGTACTGTTCCATTGATGATGTAAAGCAGGGGCACGAGTTCATTAAGCAATATAAGGTCGTCGTAAGCTATCTCACGGCCGAACATGCTGGGGAGCCAGCAAAGGATGGGCGCTTTAGCGTTATTTCCACATCCAAGATACTAAGTCCCGATGAGATATGCACGGAGACCTATCTTGTTCTCTATTCGACCGATTCACTCGCCGAGGCCAGCAATTACATGTCATATCTCAAAACCAAATTCTACAGGTTCTTATTGCTCCTATCCATCAGCTCCATCCACTTGTCGAAGGATAAATTCCAGTTCGTTCCTGTTCAGGATTTCAGTCGTCCGTACACAGACACCGATCTGGGGGATAAGTACGGGCTGTCAGAGGAAGAAAGAGCCTTTATCGACAGTCTCATCAAAGAGAAGGTGTGAGGATGCGTTCGTCCGTCTCACTTGTCCTATCTCCGAATCTGAATACCACAGATTCGGTGTTGTTCGAAGGGGAGATTCACGAGTTCGCGTACACAGACGCTAACAAAACTGGAAAATCGCTGATCCTTCTCTACATGTACCAACTCCCGGACTTCCCACAGCACGGTGTCAAGATCGGGATGACCAAATGCAATCCCGGCGTCACCTTCAAGAGAGCCATAGAGTCCAGGATATCGGTCCAGGTTTCAGAATTGGCGCTGGATTCCGGGAACTACGAGAAGTACGGAATGAGGAGGGAGCTCCTTCACTGGGGCGTATGTGTGGACGCGCATGACGACTCTTTCAAGGACTACTATGTCCACGATATGATCAAGGTCAAGAAGGCCGGCATCCAGGAGAAGGAACAGGAGTGGTTCGTCAACGTCCCTGTTCCGGAGCTCATTCAATTGTTCGAGGAATGCCGCACCGAGGGTAAGACAAAGAAGATATTCGAACCGAGGAAGGAGCAGCGTGCTTGTGTGGACCAGCTCAAGGAATATTTCATCGTCCATCCGGTTAACGGGCGCTTCCTGTTGAATTGCAAAATGCGTTTTGGGAAATCCTACACGTCGTACAAGTTCTGTGAGGAGATGGATCTGAACCGCATCCTGGTGCTTACGTTCGTTCCAGCGGTTCAATCGTCGTGGCGCGACGATCTCGATCACATCGAGAAGGACTACCGCTACTTCACAGACGACGACCTCAGAGAGTTCGAGTTCAATCCAGCAAAGGTCGAAGAGCCGTTCGTGATGTTCCTCTCCCTCCAGAATTTCCTAGGGAAGGAGTGGGGCACGCAGGAGACGAAGACACGTCTGAAGAAGCTTCAATCCATAAAATGGGACCTCGTCATTTTGGACGAGTACCACTTCGGAGCTTGGAACGATCGCACCCGTGGGACGTTCGAAGAATCCGCGGAGGACCTGGAGGAGTTCGACGAGAACTATCTCAAGGATCTCTCGCAGGATGTCGTCAAGAGATTCAAGATCCGTACGGACAAGACCATCTGCCTGTCAGGAACCCCATTCAAGGCTCTGCAGTCCAGGGAGTTCGGGGAAGCCGTCTACTCGTACACGTACTTCGACGAGCAGCGTAACAAATACCCCAACAGCGAGGAGGGTGATTTCAATACCGTGGATCCTGAATATGCCTACTTCCCGGACATGAGGATATTCGGATACAACATGGGTGAGATGTTCGGGAATATGATGGGTGTGTCGGTTTATTTGCCGAAGCTGAAGAAACACTATTTCTCACTGAACAAATTCTTCGAGACCCGTCACGATGTGAATCCCAGCGATCCTGTAGAGTTCATCCATGAGGATGAAGTGAAGAGATGGCTGAACATCATCAAGAGTCCCGCAGACACAGAAGGATACGATTTCCCCTATTTCCCGGGCGGAGCGCTTGTCGCCAACAACCGTCACACGCTATGGTTGATGCCGACATGCGATTCCACTATCGCGATGGCGGAGCTGTTGAGGAATGACCCCTATTTCAAGGGTTACGAGATCATAAACCTCTCCGATCCCAAGGCTGGCGTTGGGCTGAATGCATACAAGCATCTCATGGCTGGCATAAACAGGGCTGAGAACACGGGAAAGCTGGGCTCCATCGCGCTCACTGTCAACAAGCTCACGCTGGGAGTAACGGTCAAACCGTGGTCCGCCGTTTTCATCCTGAAGGATCTGGCCAGTCCCGAACAGTACTTCCAGTCGATCTTCCGCATCCAGACTCCGTACAAAGACGGATCATATGAGAAGAAGTTCGGGTACGTATACGACTTCAATGTTGACCGCGCCGCCATGCTGCTTCTCCAGTTCGCCACCGAATCCGGTGAGAACCCGAGGGCTAACGCATTGGTGAGGGCAAAGGTCGCCAAGCTGATAGTCAAGTATCTTCCGATCTATCTTAACGGGAACATGGCCCATCCGATCAGTGAAGAGGTATTCTACAACTTGGCCGATTTCTCTGATCCACGCGGTCAGCCCCTGTCCAAGAAGATTACGGACACCAGCAAGACCACACGCATCGGCGACGACGAGACCATCGCGCTCATGATGTCCGATCCCGAGGTCAAGGAAGTTGTGGACCGCGTGTTCGCACATGCGAAGTTCACCAAGTCTAAGAATCCCACTCCGATCGATTCCCCGCCCGAGGATTTCGACAAGGAGATTACAGTCAAGGGACGCAATTTGGGGTACCAGGCGGGAAAGGACGATTTCGGGATGTTCTCGTCAATCGAAAGTGACCAGGAGCTCAGTGAAAAGTTCCTCAAACGTCAGAAGCTCCGCGCTGAGGAATGCTGTCCGGAGGAGTACCGCGACAGCCCTAAGAAGTTCAACAAGTACCACAACGCATTCGTCAAGGGTTATGAGTCCGGGGTCAACATGCCCATCAAGAAGATCACCAGCGGCAAGGCTGACGGAAAGGCGTTCGTGACTGTGATCCAGAAGGAGTTCGGAAACGACATAACATGGACGAGGGAGACGTCTCCCAAGCTCAAGAACTTCATAAACACCCATCTGAACGACATCAACAACATCCCGGAGGACTGCCGCTGCGCCCTCTACAAGAAATGGTACTTCGATTCGTTCACCAACGCGGTGAGGAACGCCCTCCGTCCCAAGGCAGAAGTCCCCAAGGAGTCGGTGGAGGATGCGGACAACGTCATCCGTCACATCCTGTCCCGTCTCTTCGAGTTCCTTTACATCAGCGTATACAGGGAGACCACTTTCGAGGAGATCTTCAAGAACGCCGACCCGGACGTCTTCCTGGAGGCTGTGGGTATAACCAAAGAGGAGTTCACGATCCTGAACAGGTACCACATCTTCGAGGAGCACACGCTGAACAGCTGCATCCACGATTTCTTCGTCAACGAATCGCTGGGATCGTCATTGGATCTTGGAATCGAAGAGAATAGGAACAGGTATCGGAACAGTTTCGATTGGTTCGGATTTGGCATATCGGATGATTCGTGAATGCGACAAACAAAATGACATCGTATACAGATGGTTCGATAACGAATGGGAATCCCTACCTCATGAGAGTCATTCAGTTCAAAAAGTGTTTAATGCCCGCCTGGTTCCGTGAACCAGACGGGCTGTGCTAATAATTCATCATCTTGTACTGAGCTTGACATCGACGTAGTCCCCCTTTTCCAATCCGAGTATTCTGGCTTCCTTTGTGATGGATATGGTCAATGATGTTCCGTTCTGGGTGATCATCTTGGTGCATTCGACCTCATTCGGGCCGTAGCCTATGTCCTCCATGGTCTGTGCGAACTTGGCCGTCGGGAACTCAAGGTCCAGATTCTCCCCGAGTATATTCAGGTCCGGATTATAGCCGAAATCCGTACCGTTGGCCGAATCGTAGTAATCCAAGGACACATTAGGGTCGCCTTCGAATATTGAAGTGACGTAGTACACCTGTCCACGGTATTCGAAATAGACGTCAACCTCCTTTCTTGAATCCTCGACGATATCGAACCCGTCCGTGATGGACCAGTATCCGATGTCTCTGACATATCCGTAGGCCACACGGTTCTTCTTCCTCTCGATGGGGCTCCATGATGCCCATGCGATGAGTGCTGCGCCATCGTCATTTTTCAGAATTGAAATGGTTTTGAAATCAGGGAGATTCTGGCGGGATGGATACGCATGACAATCTACTGACCAATCTGAATGAGGAGACAGTCACTCGTTCCTGTATATCTCGACACTCATAGATTCCGCAGCCTTCAGGACCAGCGGAACCACGACATCCTTCGCCGCCAGGTACTTCTCGAACGTGGGGAATCTGACCCTGTACCGGCTCCATTGGTTGTCGTACCTCCAGTCCATGCCGTCAAGAGCGGAATCGTACTCGTCCGTTCTGGGGAGCTTGATCCTCAGAACAGTCCCGCTCTTCTGAGGTTCGAACTCGATGAAGTTCTTGGTCACGCCGTCCTTGTTGACGCCGATGTAGTACTTTGTGAAGTTCATCCTGAAACCGTCATTCGGGGGTAGCAGGTCCTCGAATATCTGGCTGGTCACATCCATACGCTCCGATCCGAATTTGTCCAGCCAAAATCCGTAATCATGCACGGGTGTTTCCATCTCCTCTGGCACCTCCCTCATGACCAGATCCAGGACCTTCGAGAACGCTAGCGTGATGTTCCCGTCCTCGGTCCTGAACGCGGACATCTGGTACGCGATCAGCGGGATGTGCTTGTTGAAAAGCGAGATAACGTTGAAGAACCGCCCTGTGACCTCCTCCGCGATCAGGACGGCCACGTGGTTGAACTGAGGATACCTCCAGCGCTCGTTGTCCCAGTATTCGATCGTGCGGATGATGTGGCTGGGGTCCGTGGCTCCAAGCTGTATCTCCACTTCGTACCAGTTGTCCCCGTCCTCAAGGACCATGTCCACCCTCCCTCCGGAGGGCTGGATCTTCTCCCTCCTGAGTCCGTGGACCTCCCCCAGGTCCAGAACCTCCGGGTATTCGAAGACGTATTCCTGTAGCTTGTCCTCGTTGAAGTCGGGAAGGGCGGCTAGGCTGACCCTGGCCATATTGCGGAGCTCAATCATGCAATACAGTATGCGGTATTTCGTTTTTAGAACCGATGCTCAGGACGGACGGTCGGCGATCTCACCACCCCTTCCTCTCCCGCCTCCTCATGACCCTGTTTATCCCCCTGATGTGGTTCCCGACGGTCTCCCCGGCGGGCGTCGGGTACAGCGCGAAGGCGTTGGCGCAGCGTCCCACGCCCCCACAATCGATTCGCGCGCCTTCCCCGACCTCCGCATCCTCCGACGCCCGAAGCCCCTCAGAACGCCTGTAAGGCGCCTTTAATCGGAAACCGCCGTTCCGGGTGCGATCCTTTATCAACGGCGATCCCATCGGCCCGCCGGTGCGGAGGGGCGCCCGGGGGAGAACAGCGCCCTTCCGTGCCATCTCTCTGATTCCGTTATCCTTTGTAGGAAACTTTAATACAATCAGACACGTTTTAAGAACCATGCACAAGGCTGTGTTCACCCAGGATTCGCTGGTCTCCGACGGCGCCGAGTATCCGCTGTCAACCCTGAAGGCGGCCGTCGGCACCGAGGCCGGCACCGTGCTCGTCTTCCAGGACGGCTCCGTGGCCCTGTCCGCGCTGGATATCTACAGCATCTCGGACAGGTGCCCGTGGGTCCGCGGCACGGTGTGATCGCACGAACCGCGAGAATGAGCGGACCTAGAGCGGGAGAAGGAGTGGGAAGGTGCGGGATGCACTCCCGCTTTGTTTGGTTCTGGAAGTCGTCAGTTCTCCCTGTCCTTTCTGTCGAATATTATGAACAGTATGAACAGGGAAGCGGCCACACTGCCGAGGACGATGAAGATCCAGAGGGATTCGTCATTCCCATCATCAACGACCACCGGCGGTATGGGGACATAATCATCGTCATCGTTCCCCCAGTTCGGGAACGGGGGATTGTCGTCGTCCGGATCCGTGGGCGGGACCTCCGGCTTCGGGACCAGCGCGTCGATGGCTTCGTTTATGGCATCCGCCATGGCGTCAACATCGCTCTGACTCCCGGAATCCAGGTCCCATATGACGTTGTCAATGGCGTCTGTGACCCCCGAGAAGTCCACGTAGTCATCCGGATCGAGCGCTTCGGCGCGGTCGATCGCCTTCTCCACTTCCGAGTAGTCTGCGTACCCTAGTGCGGACACGGGGCGCGTCTCGACATGGGTGGCATCTCTCTGACAGAAGCGGGATTCCTCCCCCTCCGTCTCCGGTCCAGGTTCCTTGGTCACGGTCCACTCCCCCCAGTCATGCAAGATCGAGATCGGGTTGGATCCGTCCGTGACGGTGAGATTGTTGGTGCACACGCTCTCCACTGTACCGTCGTTGTCTATGGGTTGCGATGCGACGGCGCCCATCGCGTGTAGTGTCGCCCCGGTCGATACGGTGAACGATGTGGCATCCGTGACGTCCATCGACGTGCCTTCGGGGATCCGTACGTCGGAACCGCCAGTAATTACAAGCGAACGGGTCCCGTTGAGATACGAGTCTAGTCTGGCAAGGTGGCCATCGCTGATATCGAAGCTTCCGTTGAGTGCGACCCAGTCTGTTCCCCGAATAAGTCCGGAGATCCATCCGAAATCTCCCGAGGAGGCATCGGGGTTCGTCGTCACGACAGCTGCGGTGTATCCGGAGCCGTCGATGACGGAGCCTGTCGCGGTGATGCTCTTCGTGCCGTAGATCCCGATGGTGCCGGGTCCCAGCGATATCGGACTGTTGACGATGCTTGTGTTCCCACGGTTGTTCAGAATGCCGTAGTAGCTGCCGGCGATGGTGAGGTCCGGACAGTTCTCAATCGAGATATCGATGTTTTTTCCGTTCGCATAGACGCCGATGTATCCGTTGACCTTCCCATGGCATCCGTTCAGTGTGATCGAACCGAACTGGTCCATGATGCCCGCCTGTCCTGTGGCTGTGACGTCGAGTTCGCAGTTCTCCAATGTCAGTGCTCCGTTGGAGCTGTAGATGCCGTTGACAGGTGATTCGGCAACGATGGTCGAATCAGTCGCCTTTAGGCTGTAGGTGCCGACGAGCGCATTGTACTTGTTGAGAGTGTTGTCGGTCCCTCTAGCTGTGCTTAGGTCGAGTTCGCATCCGGCGATGACGAGGTCCCCTGTCGAATGGAGGCAGTTCAGTGTACGGTATGAATTGCTGGCTGCCACCGCCTCGGTGACGGTATCTCCCAGGACGTCGATGGTGATGTCGGCATCCTCTATGGTAAGGTTCCCGGTGCAGAAAATGCCGGTCATGTTGCTTTCGATGGTGAGGGTTGAACCCTGCGCCCCTTTGATGGTGGTGTCCGAACCTCCGAATCCGTAACTGGGGTGGCCCAGTCCCGTGATCGTCAAGTCCGATTCGGTGTATCTGTTTACGATCCTGTTCTCGCCTTCGAGGACGATGTCCATCTGCTTCTCGAAGAGGATGGAGCCGCCATCGTATCCGGAAAGCGTGAGGACGTTTCTTCCAGATGTTGTGTCCAGACTCCATCCGTCCCCGGTGGAATCGGACTTGTGATCCGTGTATGTGTTGTCGGTGCTGTAGACTCTAATGATCGTGTCATCGTCCAGGTCGATAGCGATGGTGCTGGTGTCGTCGGCTTCCGAATACGGGGCCGAAGCGACGACCAGGACGATGCAACAAGCTATCATAGCAAGCGTTGCGAATGCTTTACCCATGATCTCCCTCCATGACCGTCAGGTCTTGGGGGGTGGGAGGGGAGCAAAATTGCGTCGCCCCCCCCCCCCAGGTTTGCTCCCAGATATTCCAACTCACTCGTTAAAAGGTTTATGCAACGTATAGTGTGAAAGCACGGTATTCTATGGCGTTGTGATCGTCGGTGGATGGGATACCCGCAGGGCAGGCCACGAGTTCTCACTGACATCGGTATCTCAGCCCGATCTCCCGGCAAAGCACCCTCCGGCGGTCCTCCGCCCCCATGTACCTCAGAGCCTCCCTCAGCGAGACCCCTCCGTCCATCGAACCCGGCGGGAGCTCCGGGTCGAACCCCTCCCTCCCGGCCAGCTCGTCGATCATCCCGTTGACCTGGCCGATCATCATGTTGACGCTCCTGTCCACGTAGTCCTTCGCGTCGTACAGCGGGTCCGCCGCCTCCGCATCTATCACGGATGCGATCGTGCCCAGGCTCCTCATTATGGAATCCCCGATCTCCGCCAGGACGTCTATCTGCCTGTCCCGGAGTACTATCCCCAGGCACAGCTCCTCCGCCGGCATGTCCCGGAGCCCCGGGTCCCGCGGCTCCCCCAGGTCCCTGGCCAGGGACCAGGACAGCCCCATGAGCTCCATCATCCCGAAGGACAGCCCGGCCACGTCCCTGTTGGGAGCGAGGTCCAGAAGGTCCTCCCTCAGCCTCACGCCGCGCCCCATCCCGTCCAGGAATGCCTGTATGTTCTCCATCACGCGCCCCATGTCCGCCAGGGCCTGTTCCAAGGTGCCTCCGGACCCCATGACATCTTCGATATGGGTCATGGGCGCATCGACGCGGGGAGGGTTCTTGAATCATGCACCGTGCGCGCACGTTTCGCGGCGGTTCATATACTGCGGTGCTCCAGTGGAAACCGCTTTTCGAAGGGGTCGGAAAACATCGGAGATCCAGTGGAAATGCACGTTTCCGAAGTTCTCATATTTAATGACATACGAAATCTATATTCTCATACCCTCGGTTCCTCGGATTCTCAGGGCCTTATTCCCATAGGATCTCGCATCCTCATTCTCTCGTTTCCTAGGATCCTCATAATCTCGGTTTGCGTCCTGTTATAATTCCACATGGACAGATTTCGTGACGCACACCTTCGCACCCGGATCTGGGGGCCGGTGTGCAGGTGAAATTCATGTTTGCGAATGAGAAGAGGAACCTCGTTGCTCCCCTGGCCGTGCTCGCTGCCATCCTGATGGTTTGCGTGGCATTCGTCGGATTCATGGGGATGAGCGAGGCTAAAACATTCGATGACGGCGATGCCGACACGGGGGATCTCACTCCCACTGTCGTCAACATCGCTCCCGGATTCATATACGACTATACGATCAGTTTCGCCACATCGCTGAACATGGGAACCGAGGTCACCATTCTTGTCAACGACTTCGCCACCCAGTCCATTGAGATTAACGCCGAGCTGACCAAGACCGCCGACAGTGCCGATGACGCCACTTGGGGAACCCTCAGTCTCGAGATCCCCACAACATGCACAGCCGGCGACTACGACCTCGTTCTGAAGGCCGTCCACGCCGAGTCCGGCCAGACCGCCTACCAGTACATCCAGTTCCACGTCAGCCAGGGAGTGACCATCACACCCACTGAGCTCAGCTTCGACAAGTCCATCCAGAACGATGAGATCACCCAGACCTTCACCGTCGCCTCCGGATTCGGAAACTTCACCGAGATCACCGTCGCTGCTTCCGGATTCACTCTGACATCCGAGCAGCCCAACGCCAACGGACAGAACTCCGTCGAGGTCACCGTCACCGGAACACCTACCGAGATCGGAGCGAAGACAATCACCATCTCCGGATCCACCTACAACGGGGAGACCTTCGAGTACGAGTTCCCCTTCACCGTCTATTCCGAGTTCGAGGGTTCCTACGAGGGACAGACGATCACCGCCATCGACGGAAACGCCGCCTCCTCCACCCAGCAGACAGTGCCCTCCGACCTCAACGTCACCTGGGCCATCACCGCCGGACAGACCGAGGGAGTGACAATCGATTCCTCCACCGGAGTCATCACCGTCGATTCCGACAACTACATCAACCAGACCGTCACCGCCACCGCAACCGACAGCATCACCAGCCAGACCAAGACCATCGACGTCCTCGTCCAGAACGAGCCTGTCGGAGTGGCCCTCCAGATCGGAGAGGACCAGTACCTCATCGACGGAACATTCTACACCTACGTCAGCGCTGGAGCCAGGACCCTCACCGTGTCCCCCAACCTTGTCGCTGACAGCACATTCTCCGGAATCGCCTCCTGGGACGTCTCCGGCGACGATTCTGTCGTCACCATCGACAACGGCACCGTGAACATCACTGCTCCCGCCTCCGCTGCGGCCAGCACCGAGTACACAGTCACCGCCGTCACCGAGTTCGGAAAGTCCGTCACAGCCACATTCAACCTGATCGTCGAGGGACAGCTCTCCGCTTCCGGAGACAACTCCACCACCGTCGCTCTGAACGGCAACGACACCACCAAGACCAGGACCGTCTCCGCTTCCGCCGAGAACGCCACCCTTGCCTACAGTGTCGCGCCCTCTGACGATGCCCTTCAGGTCTCCATGGTCAGCGGCAACACCGAGGTCCAGTTCATCTCCTCCACCTTCGACCAGGACTACACTGCCACCATGACTGTCACCACCCTTGGAGGACAGTCCGCCGAGGTCACCTTCAACATCCACACCTACCCCGTTCTGAGCTTCAGCGAGCCTCCCGAGGCCGGATCCTGGTTCGGAGCAGGCAACGAGTGATCGAGAGGTTCCTAGGACCCGCACAAACCCTTTCCCCACCTTCGGGGGAGGATCGAACGATGAATAACAGCACGATTAGGAACATTCTCGTGGTCGCTGCGGTCACTCTGATCGCTGTCTCGGCACTGATGGTCGTCCCTCAGTCGGACGCAGACAAAGGAGCCGTTGACAATTCCGAACCCGTGGTGATCTACTCCATGGTCCTGGATTATGCCTTCAGGGGCGAGAGGGTCACGGAGATCCCGATATGGGACTTCGGGGACGGAACCGAACCTGTCCAGTCTTGGTCCGGGAAGCACAAATACGCCGAACCTGGAGTCTACACAGTCACACAGACCGTGGAGAACAACATCGATACATTGAGCGAATCATGGGAGGTCCACATAATGGACTACCCGGTCGTAACATTCGACTTCGGAATCGAGGGGATGGACGACTTCATCGTCGAGCAGACCATGGCCGGGGTCGTCCTGGAGGACGTGCCCGAGATCCCCGTGAGGGAGGGATACACCTTTGACGGATGGTTCAAGGACGACGGCACGGAGTTCGACGTCGAGAACGACGCAGTAACCGAGACGATGACTCTCCATGCCAAGTGGACGGCGACATCCTCTCCCGGAGGCGACGACAGCCAGGATGGGGACGGAACCGGAGACGACGGTGAGGGCACCGACTGGCTGGCGATCGGCCTGATCATCGTCGGAATCATCATTACAATCGGAGCGGCGGTCCTGTTTATGCCCGCCGCCATCATCGGAATCATCGTAGTGATCGTTGGAATAGCGAAGTTCGCGGGGGTGTTCTGATGAACACCTTCACCAAAACAGTCATCGCCGCATTCGCGGCACTCATCATGGTCCTGGTGCCCATCGTCATAACGGATGACGGAGGGGACGCGGCACCGTCGGGCAATGTCCCGGAGGAGGATGAGGTCTGGTCAACACCGATATGGTCCTACACTCTGGAATACGCATACAGGGGGCAGTATGTCACTGAGATCCCGATTTGGGACTTCGACGACGGGACCGAACCCGTCCAGTCATGGTCCGGGAAGCACACCTACACGGATGTCGGGACCTACTACATCAAGCAGACTTCCACGAACAACGTGACGTCCATCGATGCCTACTTCCAGGTCCAGATAATGGGACTCCCCTACATCACACTCGTCTACAACAACGGCGAAGACAACGCTACAATCGAGACTGAGAGGTACGCCGATCCCGCATCCCTCTACAAGCCCGAGGCTGACCCCGAGCGCACGGGATACGATTTCACCGGCTGGTACACCGACGAGGACTGTAGCGAGGCCTTCGACTGGGAGACCGAGGTCGAGGAACCCATCACCCTCTACGCGGGATGGGAGCTCAGCGACATCCAGTACACCGTCACATTCGACGTGAACGGTGGATCCGTCGAGATGGATCCCGTCAGCGTCCAGAACGGCAGCAGCTACACCATCCCCGTGTATGAGGGTGTGAAGGAGGGATCCACCTTCGGAGGCTGGTCATACAACGGCCAGACATATCTCAACCCGCAGACGGTCACAGTCACATCCGATATGACCTTCACGGCCATATGGAATGTCAACCAGTACACCGTCACATTCGAGAACGACGGCGGGGTTCCGATCTATCCCGCGCAGACCGTGGACTACAACGGTACCGCATCCAACCCGGGTTCACCCGAGAAGGAGCATTACACCTTCGACGGATGGTATCTCAACGATGCCCCGTATGATTTCGAGACACCCGTAACCGCCAACATAACGCTCACCGCCCATTGGACGATCAACAAGTACACCGTGACGTTCGACTCCGCCGGCGGATCCTCTATCGATCCCATGACAGTGGATGCGCTGACCTCCATCGAGCTCCCGTCCACCTCCAGGTCCAACTACAGCTTCGACGGATGGTTCGCAGATGCGATCTCCGTCGGAGGCGCCGGCGACAGCTATCGCGTGACCGGCGATGTCACCCTGACCGCCTATTGGACCTACACGGGGGGCTCCGTGGGCCCGTCCGACAGGTACACCGTCACTTTCGTTCCGGACAATGGCGAGGAGGAGTTCAACTATTACAATGTGAACGAGGGGACCAAGGTCAACGCACCCGAGGATCCCGTCTGGGCCGGACACATCTTCGACGGATGGTTCACCGAGGACGGCGTCCTCTTCGACTTCGACACCCTCATTACCGCAGACCTGACGCTCACCGCCAAATGGCGCACCACCGCCAACGTCGTCATCGACGACTCCGAGGGAGGATCCTTCACCGGAATCGACGGCGAGGTGGATATCGGCGACAGCATCGAGCTCCCCGACGCATCCAAGGGGGGTTCCGGCCTCGTGGGTTGGGACACCGACGGCGACGGCGAGGCCGACGCGCAGCCCGGGGACTCCGTGACCATCGAGGACGACACCACGCTCGTCCCCGTCTGGGAGGACCTTCCGGACGACGCTCAGCAGGATCATGTCATAATCGACGCCGACGGCGGATCCTCCGACTTCGACGAGTGGTTCACCGAGGACGGGAAGCTCACACTCCCCGACGCATCGAAGGACGGCTCAGAGCTCGCCGGATGGGACACCGACGGCGACGGCATCGCGGATGCCCAGCCCGGAGACGTCATCGACGTCGAGGACGGCGACACCGTCACAGCTGTCTGGGACAGGCTGAAGCATACCGTCACCTACGACTACGGCGACAGCACGACCACAAGGACCGTCTCCGACGGCTCCCGCGCACCCATGCCCGCCGATCCCGTCCGCGAGGGCTTCGCCTTCGTAGGATGGCTGCTCGACGGGGAGGGGTACGACTTCTCCGCTCCCGTCAAGGCCGACATAACGCTCGTGGCCCAGTGGAAGGAGATCTTCTCCATCGTCATCGACGACTCCGAGGGAGGATCCTTCACACCCATCGACGGCGAGGTCGTTGCAGGCGACACCATCAGGCTGCCGGAGGCCACCAAGGAGGGC
>OOCI01001091.1_pt1 | contig 21562 bp, 19 predicted proteins | sample 1671761 | NCBI WGS metagenome assembly OOCI01 (sample SAMN06348190, study PRJEB24527) | human gut metagenome | biome: human gut; feature: ankylosing spondylitis patient; material: feces | host: Homo sapiens | place: China | collected 2015-10
GCTTGGACTTGGCGCCCCAGTAGCCCTTGGCCATCTTCAGGATCTTATTTCTTCTCTTGCGCGTCATCATCGCGCCCTTAACTCTTGCCATTGTTCGTTCCCTCCCTTATCTTACTTGTACAGGATCATGCGCTTGATGGCGGCCTCGTTGGTCTTGTCGGCGTAGGTGGTGCCGCGCAGAGCCCGCTTGAGCTTGGTGGTCTTGCCGTGGCCGTTGAGCAGGTGACGCTTCTTGGTCATGGCGCGCTTGACCTTGCCGGTTTTGGTGAGAGAGAAGCGCTTCTTAGCGCCGCTGTGAGTCTTGATCTTGATCTTCGGAATAACAGAAAACTCCTTTACTTACTTTTTCGCGTCCTTGGCGGGTTTGGGGGAGAGGAAAATGGACATGTGCCGCCCCTCCAGCTTGGGGCTTTTGTCCATGACGGCGACTTCGCCGCACTCCTCGGCAAACTTCAGCAGCAGATCCTGGCCGATGTTGGTGTGCGCCATCTCGCGGCCGCGGAAGCGGACGGAGACTTTGACGCGGTTGCCGTCGGACAGGAACTTCTGCGCGTTCTTCAGCTTGGTGTTGAAGTCGCCCACGTCGATGCCCGGAGACATACGGATCTCCTTGATCTCGACAACGTGCTGGTTCTTTCTGGCTTCCTTCTCGCGCTTGCTCTGCTCGAACTTGTACTTGCCGTAGTTCATCAGCTTGCACACCGGAGGCGTTGCCTGCGGAGAGATCTTTACCAGATCCAGGCCCTGCTCCTCTGCGGTACGCAGCGCCTCCTCGCCGGACACAATGCCCAGCTGCTCGCCATTCTCGCCGATCAGTCGGATCTCCTTGTCGGTGATCTCCTCGTTCAGTTGATGCTGTACCTTGCTAATACCGAAGCACCTCCAATCCAAAATAAAAACGCGGACGCTCCGGGCATCCGCGAAACAACACAAACAGCCCTTTCGGGCGCTTGTATGACGCTGTTGACCTCTTTGCCGTTGCTGGAGGTGAGGCGGATGCACCGACCTTCTTTGTTTTCTCGGATATTTTATACTATCCCGGCGTGTTTGTCAACGGCTTTTTCCAGAATTTTTTTACATATTTTCTGCGGCGGCGGTGAAACTATGGTTGTACCTGAGGTACAAAGGGTACAGAAAATGGAGGTATATCTCATGGATAACACGAAGAACACCAAAAACACCAAGAACACCAACACCACCGACAACACGGAAAACACCAATACCAAGAACGCCAAGAACGCGAAAAACTGCAAATAACTTCTTCATGTCTTCGTATAAAGGGAGGGGCCGGACGGCCCCTCCCTTTATATCCATCAATGCTCCGTCTTGCCCAGATACTCCTCCAGTGTGATATCCCGGTTGAAGATCTCCTGTGCCGCGTCCTTGCCCACATAGCGGTAGTGCCACGGCTCATAGATGATACCGGTGATATCGGTCTTTCCGTTGGGGTAGCGGTGGATGAAGCCGTACCGCCAGGAATTGGCCATGAGCCACTTCTGGGTCTCCGTGCTCTCCTGCGCAGAGGTCAGGTCCTGCATATTGGCGTCCACCAGGTCCACCGCCAGGCCCAGCTGATGCTCGCTGGTGCCGGGGATGGCCACGGCCTTGGCCGCCTCGGTTTTGGCCTCCTCTTCACTCATGCCGCTGCTGATGAGCCGCTGCACCTTGTTGTCGTACAGGCTCTGCTGCGTCTCCTGCGCGCGGTAACTGGAGCAGTTGACCGGGCTGTAGCCCGCCGCCTTGCAGGCGTTGATCATCTCCATATACGCCTCATAGCAGCGGCTGTCCACCCGGTGGCCGTCATCCAGTGTCACCAGGTCCACCGTCCAGTCATCGGGCAGGGGGTTCCAGGGGTTCACCAGTGTCAGCAGCTCGTCGTCCACCACCACGCCGTCCTCCGGCGGGGTGACGGTTCCGCTGTTGTCCGCGCCCTGCTCCGTCGACTGATCGTTTTCCGCCGGAGCATCGTCCTTCTTGCAGCCCTTGATGATGAATATCGCACCCACGATGATGCCGGCCAGCAACACGGCGGCGATGATACGGTTCCGCATGGCCTCCCGGTAGCGCTTCTGCCGGCGGCGTTCTCTTTCGTAATCCATTCTGTTACCTCAATTCCTCGGGGTATGCCCCCGTCTCGTGCAGTTTGCTGAGTGCCTGCGCCACCCGGGCACGGTCCTCATGATACGTCATGCCGAACCAGCGGTCCGCCGACTTCAGCACGCTGACGCGCAGCTCTCCCGCCGCCAGCAGGTCGCCCACCATGGTGGGCAGCAGGCACTCGGCCTTCACCGACTGCCCCGCCTCGCTGCGGAGGAAGTCGTGGAAATACGTCTCCAACGCGTCGAAGACGGAGGGGGCAAAGCCCCAGAAGTTCATGGACACCACCGTGTCGCCGTCCAGCACCGCTCCGGTATCCTCGTCCCGGATGACGCCGTCCTGCAGCAGGGCGATCTTCAGCGTCTCGCGGATGTCGCTGAGATACCCGTCCTTCACATGGCACACACCCCGGGACACGGTGCCATGGGCAGTGACGGTGTTCTTCAGCAGATAGCCCACCATGGCGGCAGCACCCGCCTTCGGCAGGCGCTGCAGCTCCGCATATATGGTGCGGTAAGCGTCCGCGCCGTAGAAATCGTCGGCGTTGATGACGCAGAAGGGCTCGTGGACGATATCGCGGGTACACAGCACCGCGTGGGCCGTGCCGAAGGGCTTTGTCCGCCCCGCCGGCTTTGTATACCACGCCGGCAGTGTCGTGTCGTCCTGATAGGCGTAACGGACCTCCACGGGCCGCCCGTCCGCCGTGTGCAGCCGGGACGCCATATTGCCGCACAGGCGCTCCATCAGCTCCCGCATATCCGGCTTGATGATGAACACGACCTTGTCAAAGCCCGCCCGCACCGCGTCGTACACACCGTACTCCATCAGTATCTCTCCGTGGGGCCCCACGCCGTCGGTCTGCTTGCTGCCGCCGTAGCGGGAACCGATCCCCGCCGCCATGATGACCAGCGCTGCGTGCATAGTCTCTCCTCCTTGATTTTTCATAGCTACCATCATACCACGGATGGCAAAAAAAACAAGCGCATTTCAAGCGTCTTAATAGAAAGTTAAGGCATTTGGAAGAAAATACCCGGGAACTACTGGATTTTTCCTTTTCCGCCGTGTATAATGATTTTTTGCGGCCAGCTGCCGCGCGAGATGAGAGAAATAGAGTCATAAGGAGAGAACCGCCATGTCCGCCACGCAAAAAGTCATGGGCCATGTGTACGCCATTTTCACCATTCTGGTGTGGGGCAGCTGCTTCGTGCTGACCAAGCAAATGCTCACCGCCTATACCGCTATCCAGATCATCCCCCTGCGGATGGGCCTGGCCTATATCACGCTGTGGGCGCTGCGGCCCAAGACTCTGAAGCTCCCCTGGAAGGACGAGCTGATGTTCATCCTCATCGGCGTTACCGGCGGCAGCTTCTACTTCTTCCTGCAGAATACAGCGCTGACCTACACCTTCGCCGCCAATGTCAGCATCATCATCGCCCTGTCCCCCATCCTGACGGTCATTTTGGCCCAGTTGTTCTCCCGCAATGGCGAACGCCTGGGCAAGTTCGTGTACATCGGCGCAGTCATCGCCATCGCCGGTGTGGTGCTGGTGGTGCTCAACGGCCAGCTGACCTTCCACCTGAACCCTCTGGGCGATCTGATCGCCCTGGCCGCCGCCCTCATGTGGGCCGTGTACTCCATCCTTATCAAGAAATACACCGAGCAGTACGACAACTTCCTGGTCACCCGCCGCGTCATGCTGTGGGCCTTCATCACCGCTGTGCCGCTGATGCTGCTGACGGACGGTATGCCTGATCTCACACCCCTGTTCACCCAGACCAACGTCCTGCTGAGCTGGCTGTTCCTGGGCGTGTTCGGCAACGCCGTGTGCTTCGCCATCTGGAACATCGCCTTCAAGCGGCTGGGCGTGGTCATCACCAACAACTACCTGTACGCCTCCCCCTTCGTGACGCTGGTGGTCGGCTACCTGCTGCTGGACGAGCAGATCACGGTGATGAGCGTCATCGGTGCGGTGCTGATCACCGTAGGCGTCATCGTGGCGTTGAAGAAGCCCAGGGAGACCGTCTGACCTCCTGTACATACAAAACCGTGCGTTGCTGTGCAGCGCACGGTTTTTTGTTGATTTTCTCCCCGCCTGATGGTATACTTGCAGCAGGTACAACACTGTAAAGGAGGGCTCCCCATGCGACAGATATGTACATCCCGCAAGGTCTGGCTTCCCATTCTGCTGCTGTTCACCGCCGTATTCATTTTCGCCTGCTGGGACAGGGGCGTGTCCATCGACTTCGACGGCAACGGCTATCTCTGCACCGTCCCCAACGACGGCACGGCAGAGGAGGTTCCCGTGTCCTTCCACGGCCAGCTACGCAAGAACGTTTACACCGGCAGCTGCGACATACCCGGTGTACTCCAGTGTGACGACCTCTGCGTCATCTTCCGCGGCGACGAGAGCACCGATGTCTACTGCCGCGACCAAGCCTACTCCGAACCCACGCCCATCCACAGCATCACCCTTGACCGGACACAGCGCTGCGCCGAGATCCGCCTGTGGAGCGAATATACCGTGGAGGGCGACCGCGTCCTCGCCACCTTTGACCCGCTCATGCACCCCACCCTCACCGTCACCGAGTGAGACAGTCCCCCATAACGCACCGCATCCCCCGGCACACGCCGGGGGATGCGCTTTTTCTGTTGTTCATCTTCTCCCCAGGCGGCTGAACCACCAGAACGTCAGGGGCCACACACACCCGGCAAACAGCACCACCAGCAGGTAGCGGATGCCCCCGGCGATGGCGGCGCTGCCGCCCAGCAGGGCGATCAGCGGCGCTTTCAGCCCGGAGCGTATCGCCAGCAGGCAGGCAAAGCCCACCGCCAGCTTGATGAGCTGCGCCCACCACACCGCCTGTGTCTCGAACCGGATGTGCTTCCGGTCGACGATGTTGGACACCAGCATACCCAGTGTGGCGCCCAGCAGCTTCCAGCCGTTCTCCAGCGCGCTGACGTAGTTGGCGGTGTCCTCAGCGGCAGCACCCGTATCGCCCCGCAGGTACAGATACCCCACGAAGGCCCCGCTGCACACCACCATAGCCAGAATGGTGTACGTCAGCACCACCGGCCGCCGGTCGGCCTCCTCCATCAGCGGATAGACCAGCAGCACCAGCGCCGCCGCGATCAGGAACGACACGCCCACATCCAGCGGCGTGTGGACACCCAGATACATCCGGCTGAACGCGATGAGCACCGTCAGCACGACCAGCACCACCCGCAGCCAGCCGCGGCGAGTATACCGGGCGATGCCGCCATAGGTGGCCACGGCGTTCTGTGTGTGACCGCTGGGGAAGGAATACCCCGTGGCCTCCGCCCGGGCAGACTCCACAATGGTGAAATCCGGGTCCTTTATCCACGGCCGGGGCACGCAGCAGAGTATTTTCAGGAATTGATTGATGACCGTGCCGAAGAACCCCACGATCATCAGGTAATAGCCCTCGCGCTTGCTGACGCACCAGAACGCCGTCACGGCGATGACCATGAAGAACAGCTCGCCGCCCAGCAGCGTGATGACCGACATGATCTTATCCAGCGCAGGCGTGCGGATGCTCTCCAGCGCGTACAAAACTCCCATAAAGTCTCCCTCCTTTATGTTCTTCCGCTATTCTACTACACTTTTCTCCGTCGTGCAAGTGCAAGCGTTGACGGCACCGCGGCACCGTGCTATACTGTGGAAAAATGCAAGGAGGCCCCGCCATGAAGCCTGAAGAGCTGCTCTCCGTCCTGCACACCGCCAACCGTCTGAAGGACACCACCCGCCACTGCTGGACGCCTGGGAACCGTCACGAGAGCGTGGCCGACCACAGCTGGCGGCTGGCGCTGACGGCTTTCTTCCTTCGGGACGAGTTCCCGGATACGGATATGGACAAGGTCATTAAAATGTGCCTGATCCACGACCTGGGCGAGTGCTTTACCGGCGACATCCCCAGCTTTCTGAAAACCGACGCCGACACAGCGAAGGAGGACGCCCTCCTGATCCAATGGGTAGGGACGCTGCCCCAGCCTTACCGCACGGAGATGGCCGCCCTGTACGCGGAGATGGACGCGCTGGAGACGCCGGAGGCCCGGCTCTATAAGGCGCTGGACAAGCTGGAGGCCGTCATCGCCCACAACGAGTCCCCCATCTCCTCCTGGCTGCCCCGGGAGTACGACCTGAACCTGACCTACGCCGACGAACACGTGGCGTTCTCCCCGTACCTCACGGCGCTTCGCGCCGCCATCCGACGGGAGACGGAGGCAAAGATAGAAAAAGGCGAATAAAAAGCTTCCCGGCATTTGCCGGGAAGCTTTTTATTCACCCGCTGCCGCCAGCAGCGCATCGGACAGCCTTGCGTACTCCTCCAGGCCCAGGGCCTCGCCCCGCACGGTGGGGGACAGGCCGCAGCCGGCGACGATGGCCGCCAGCTGCTCCTTAGGCAGCTGCCAGCCGGTCTGCAGGCTGTTCACCAGCGTCTTGCGCCGCAGGGCAAAGCCCGCGCGCACCGTCCGCCAGAAGGCCTCCTCGCTCCGCACCTGTACCGGCGGGGCCTTTCTTGTAACGCAGCGCACCACGGCAGACGTCACCTTGGGCGGCGGCATAAAGCAGCTGTTGGGCACCTCGAACAGCAGTTCCGGCACGGTGTAGTACTGCATCAGCAGGGAAAACGCGCCGTAATCCGCCGTGCCCGGCTTCGCGCAGATCCGCAGGGCTACCTCTTTTTGAATGAGCACCGTCAGCTGCCGGAAACACCCGGCCCGGACACAGGCCGTGAGAAACGGTGTGGTGATGTTGTAGGGCAGGTTGGCGCACAGCACCGCCGGCAAGCCCGGAAACTTCTCCGCCGTCACCGCCGCCAGGTCCAGCGCCATCACGTCGCCCTCGATCAGGGTGAAGTTGTCATAGTCCGCCATAGTCTCCGCCAGCACCGGCGGCAGGCGCTTGTCCAGCTCCACCGAAACCACCTTTTCCGCCCGCCGGGCCAGCTGCACCGTCAGTGCGCCGATGCCGGGGCCTACCTCCAGCACGCCGCAGCCGGGAACGCAGCCCGCCGCGGCGATATCCTCCGCCACGTCACCCCGGATGAGAAAGTTCTGTCCCAGCGCCTTGGCAAAGTGAAAGCCGTGCCGCGCCAGCAGTGCCTGTATATCGTTCCGATCGCACAGATCCATCGTGTTTCTCCTTCACTGCATATTGCCGCCATTGTACCACCTTTTCCCCACCCGCGCAACGAAAAGCCGGAAAAAGTTTGTCTTTCTCCGTGCCGCGTCCCCTAAAACTTGACAAAATTGGAAGATAGTGCTATACTCCACGGGTATTGCTAATCGGTAACAAAAGTTACAAATTGTTTCAATTTTTATTGTCCGCCCTGTTTGAACATCTCCCGGGGCGGCTATACTGCGAGGTACTATGGAACAAACAGTCGTCACACAACCGAAGCGCTTGCAGCCGAAAAAGCCGCGGCGCCGCATCACGCCGGCCACGGTGTGCCAGGCCATCCACGATGTGCCCTACATCGTGGCTCGGGCCCTGATCCGCGCCGTGCGCGCAGTGGGCCACTGCTTTGCCTGGACCTGGGACGCCATCGCTTCCGACGTCAGGGCCAACTGGCGCGCCTTCTGCTGCGGACGGCTGGTGACCGGCTGCCGTGACGCCCTGCGTTCCCCGGCCCTGCGGGAGGTGCACCACATCATGCGCGATCATCCCTCTATCCGCGCCATCACCATGATCGCCGCCACGGCGGTGATCTTCGCCGCCGCCGTTATGGCGGAGCCGGTACGCACCATGGACGCCATCTGCATCGTGGTGGACGGCGACGGTCCCCACGTACTGGACGAGCGCAGCGAGGAGCGCACCTATGACGATCTGCTGCTGCGCCGCAGCCTGGGCGACAAGTCCATGCAGCTGCTGCTGGAGCCGGGCCGCACCGTCACCATCACCCACGGCGACGACACACACACCCTCACCACCGAGGCCGAGCGCCTGTCCTCCCTGCTGCGGCGCAGCGGCATCCGTCTGGGTGAGGACGAGATGGTGGAGCTGAATGTCGCCGGCGAGGACCCCGCCATCCGCATCAGCGATACGCTGACCTACCAGCACTATGTCACTGTGGAGACGGACTACAAGATCCTTCGCTCACCGGATCCCCTGATGGACAAGGGCACCGAGGAGATCATCCGCAAGGGTATCCCCGGCCAGATCGTGGAGACGTATGAGGACACTGTGGTCAGCGGTGAGGTAGTATCTACCAAGTATATCGGTGCCAGCCACGACACCTCACACGCGGAGCTGGTGCGCTACGGCACCCGCGTCTACGAGGTGGAGGAGGGCGACACCATCGAAAAAGACTTCCCCAACGAGGTGGGCGAGGGCGGCTACCTGCTGTTCGCCTCCGGTGACACCATGACCTATAACAAGGTGATGCTCTGCTCCTCCACCGCCTACTACAGCGGCGGCGACGGCGGCGCGGCCTGGACCACGGCGGTGGGTGCCGCGGTGGGCGTGGGCACCGTGGCCGTAGACCCCAAGGTGATCCCCTACTACACCAAAATGTTCATCCAGACCACCAACGGCCGCCGTGTCTACGGCATGGGCACCGCCCTGGACTGCGGCGGCGCCGTCAAGGGCAACATCGTGGACCTGTGGTTCCCCACCAAGGCGGACTGCTACTCCTGGGGCCGCCGAAACGTCACCGTGTATATTCTGGATAAAAAGGCAAGCTAAGAGCATGGCCCCGGCGGGGCCATGCTCTTTCTTTACCCGCAGCCCCCGGTGTGAGCCGGGGGCCGCTTTTTTATTCTCCGTAGTGCACGTGCAGCAGCGCGTGACACTTTTCCTCGCCGTACTCCCTGAGTAAAGACGTGACGATGGGGTTTTTCTCCGCCCGCTTGAACATAGCGGAGGCATCGGCGGCATACAGTCCCTCGCCCCGCTTCTTCTTCACGTTGCTCAGCCCATAGGGCTGTCCCGCGCCGCCCACGCAGCCGCCCTGACAGGTCATGACCTCTATCAGGTGGTAGAAGCACTTGCCCGCTTCGATATCCGCGATCAGTTCCTTGGCGTGGATCAGCCCGTTGACCACGGCGATACGCAGCTCCTGCCCGTCCACGTTCAGTTCCACATGGCGGATGGATCCGTCTCCCCGCAGATCGGTGACACGGACGGCCCGCAGCGCATTCTTGCTCTTGTCCGGCAGGCAGTGACGCACCACCGCCTCGGCCACACCGCCGGTGACGCCGTAAATCACCGCCGCGCCGCTGCCCAAACCGAAGGGCAGGTCCGGGGACTCCAGCTCCAGCTCGTCCAGCTGCACGCCCGTCTCACGCATCATGTCCACCAGCTCCCGGGTAGTCAGCACCAGATCCACATCCGGCCGACCGTTATGGACGAACTCCGGCCGCGCCGCCTCCATCTTCTTGGCAGTGCAGGGCATAATGGCGATGTTGTAGGTAGTCCGCCCGTCGGCGGCATCTTTTTCGGCGTATTTGTCACGGATGACCGCCGCGAACATCTCCATGGGCGATTTGCAGGTGGAGATATGCTTCAGATACTTAGGGGCGTTGAACTCCAGATACCGCACCCAGGCGGGACAGCAGCTGGTGAACATGGGGAACGGCCCGCCGTTTTTCAGCCGCTGCAAAAACTCCTCCGCCTCCAGTATGGTGGTCATATCCGCGCCGAAGTTGGTGTCGTACACCTCGTCCACACCCATGAGCTTCAGCGCCGTGGTCATCTTGTCAATGACGTTCACGCCTGCCGGGATGCCAAAGGCCTCACCCACCGCCACACGGACGGCCGGCGCGATCTGCACCACCACACGCTTCTTCGGGTCGTGGATGGCCGCCCACGCGGTTCCGATCTGATCGTTAACGGTGATAGCGCCGGTGGTGCACACGGCGGCGCACTGGCCGCAGCCCACGCACTTCGTCTCGCCCAGCTTTTTGTCAAAGGCCGGCATCACCTGCAGCTCGCTGCCCCGGAAGGCAAAGTTCAGAATGCCCTGTCCCTGCAGCTCCTCGCACACCCGCACGCAGTCGCCGCACAGGATGCACTTGTTGGGGTCCCGGAACACCGCGTAGCTGGTGTAATCCTTCTCGTACCGGGGCTTATTGTTGGGGAAACGGATATGCCGCACGCCAAAGCGCTGGGCCAGTTCCTGCAATCGGCAGTTGCCGCTTTTGGCACAGGTAGTGCAGGAGCAGTCATGGGCCGCCAGCAGCAGCTCCAGTATCATCCGCCGGTGCCTCAGCAGCCGGGCGGTGTTGGTCCTGATCTCCATGCCGTCCCGGGGCTCCATGGAGCAGGAGGCGTCGATCTTCCCGGTCTTTACGTCCTCCACGATGCACATACGGCACGCGCCGTGAACGGACAGGTCGGAGTAATAGCAGAACGTGGGGATATCGATACCCGCCTTGCGGATGACCGCCAGCACGTTGCGCTCGCCGTCAAAGGGCACCCGCTGCCCGTCGATGACCATAATTCCCTTTGCCATGGCTCACTCCTCCTCAATGGCGTCGATCGCGCCGAAGGGGCACGCGCCCCAGCAAGCGCCGCAGTGGATGCACTTCTCGTTGTCAATGACGTAGGGCATACGGGGCTGCCCGGAGATGGCCTCCATGGGACAGTTCCGCGCGCACTTGCCGCAGCCCTTGCACAGCTCCGGTTTGATCTCCAACCGGCGTTTGCGCCCGTTGCAGATGGGACAGTGGTGATCCACCACATGGCGCAGATAATCCTGCCGGAAGTTCCGCAGGGTGGACATCACCGGCTTGCAGGCCGTCTGCCCCAGGCCGCACAGGGCCGTGTCCGTGATGGTATCGCTAAGAGACTCCAGCAGATCCAGATCGGCCAGACTCCCCTCGTTATTGATGATGCGCTCCAGCGTCTCCAGCATACGCTTTGTGCCCTCCCGGCAGGGGGTGCACTTGCCGCAGCTCTCGTTCTGGGTAAAGTGCATAAAGAACCGTGCCACCTCCACCATGCAGGTGTCCTCGTCCATGACCACCAGGCCGCCGGAGCCGATAATGGCCCCCAGCTTCTTCAGCGAGTCGAAGTCCATAGGGTAGTCCAGATGCTCCTCGGTCAGACATCCGCCGGAAGGCCCGCCGATCTGCACGGCCTTGAACTTCTTTCCGTTCGGTATGCCACCGCCGATGTCGTAGATGATCTCCCGCAGGGTGGCGCCCATAGGCACCTCCACCAGTCCCGTATTCACCACGTTGCCCGTCAGGGCGAAGGTCTTGGTGCCGGCGCTGCCCTCGGTGCCGATGCTCCGGTACCACGCCGCACCCTTGTTGATGATGTTCGGCACGTTGGCGAACGTCTCCACATTGTTCAGCACCGTAGGCTTGCCCCACAGGCCGTGATCCACCGTCCGGGGCGGCTTTACCCGGGGCATACCCCGCTTACCTTCGATAGAGGCGGTCAGGGCGCTGCCCTCACCGCAGACGAAGGCGCCGGCGCCGCGGTTGATGTGGATATGGAAGCTGAACCCGCTGCCCAGGATGTCGTCGCCCAGCAATCCGGCCGCCGAGGCCTTGTCGATGGCCACCTGCAAACGCTTCACCGCCAGCGGATACTCGGCGCGGACGTAGATGTAGCCCTCCGTGGCCCCGGTGGCTGCGCCAGCAATCATCATGCCCTCCAGCACGGAATGGGGATTGCCCTCCATGATGGAGCGGTCCATGAAAGCGCCCGGGTCGCCCTCGTCGCCGTTGCAGACAATGTACTTCACCGGTTCCTCTATGTGCCGGCGCACACTCTCCCACTTGTGTCCGGCGGGAAACCCGCCGCCGCCCCGGCCCCGCAGACCGGAGTCGGAGATCTCCCTGCAGATCGCCGCGCCATCCATGTCGAACAGCGCCTTTTCAAAGGCGATGTACCCGCCCTTGGCAATGTATTCCTCCAGATTTTCCGCGTCACTGGTGCCGCAGCTGGCCAGCACCACCCGGTGCTGCTTCTTGTAAAAGGGGATATCCTCCTGCCGGGGATAGGACACGCCGTCCTGGTGATAGGTCAGCCGTTCGATGACCTCGCCGCCCAGCAGCGTTCTCTCCACGATCTCGCGGCAATCCTCCGGCTTCACGCGGACATACATCACACCCAGCGGCTCGATATGCACCAGCGGTCCCATCTCGCAGAAGCCGTGGCAGCCACTCATCTTGATGTGCAGGCTCTTCTCCGCGTCGCCGTGGTGGGTCAGACCCACATACACCTGCAGTCCCCGCTGGGCACACTCCTCCCGCAGGTTCTCATACACCTTCATGGACCCGCTGGCGATACAGCCCGTACCGGCACAGATCAGCACGTTCAGGGACGATCTGCTCCGTTCCAGCGCCTCCGCCGCCTGTTCGTGCATGGCGCGGAAGCCCTCCCGTGTCAGCTTGCTCATTCCGCCGCCTCCTTTCCGCGAATGGCCTCCAACTCCGCCAGCGCCGTCTCCGGCGTCATCTTGGCGTACACCTCGCCGTCAACCGTCATCACCGGCGCCAGACCGCAGGCGCCCAGACAGGCCACCGTCTCCAGCGTAAATACGCCGTCGGCGCTGGTCCTGCGCTTGCCGTCCAGCTTCAGGTACTCATAGATGGCATCGTAGATGGGCCCGGACTTCCGCACATGACAGGCTGTGCCGTCACAGACCTTGATGATGTGCTTTCCTTTGGGTTCCAGCGAGAAATTCTCATAAAACGTGGCCACGCTGTACACCCGTGAGACGCTGATGTGCAGCATATCCGCCACCAGCTCCATATTCTCCTGGCTCAGGTAGTTCTCCGACGCCTGTATCTCCTGCAAAATGGCGATGAGCTTCGCGCTGTCGCAGTCGTGGGCCCGGACGATGGCCACCGTTTTCTCCTGTTCCGATCTCATGCTCTCTCCTCCTAAAACGTGTTGAACGCCGTGTCGCTTAGCCTGTTAATTTTCTAACACTCCACCCGTACTGTACCATAGGCCCGCCCGCCTTGCAACAGCAAAAGAGGGAATATTCTCGCCGTGCGAACTTTTCTCCACCCTGCACAAAAACGTCCCCGCTTTTTTGCCTTAAACGGCAAAAAGCAAGGGGGCATAACTTTTTTTCATGGCTTCGACAGCATAAGTGCCCCCCCAGGCCCATGGGCCTGCGGGGGGCACTCTCTGTTTACATGATACCGGACTTTTCCTTGCTGGCAGCGATAGCCGCGTTCAGTCTTCGGGCCGGGTAATATACCAGCAGGCCGAACACCGTGAACAGCGCGCACATGCCCAGCAGCACCAGCGCGCAGCGCAGGTATGTGTCGCCGTACATACCGCCCACCGTCTCCCGGATCATATCCATGCCGTAGTGGAAGGGCATGAAGGGATACAGGGTCTGGAACAGCTGCGGCAGCACATGTACCGGGTATGAGCCGCCGGACCCGGCCACCTGAATGACCATGATAATGACCGACAGCGCCATACCCACGTTGTCCAGGGCGTACACCAGCGCGTAGTTCATGCTGGCAAAGTTCAGTGAGCACAGGCAGCAGGCCAACACGAACAGCGCCGGCTCCGCCGTCTCCATCCCCACGAAGTACAGGCAGCCAAAGGCCGTCACCAGCGCCTGGGCCATGGCCATCAGGAAGAAGGTGAGAAACCGCCCGAAATACCGCTCCACGGCCCGGCACCCGGCAAACTCCGGCTGGGTAACCGGTACCTTCAGCATCACGGCGGTCAGCAGGCTGCCCACAAACAGCGCCAGCATGACGTAGTAGGGCGACATGGCCGCGCCGTAGTCCTTGATCTCATAGATGATCTCCGTGTTCAGCTGCACCGGCGAGCTGAGGTAGTCCGCCATGCTGTCGGCGTCGCTGCTCTCCATCAGCTCCGTAAAGCGCTTGAAGGCTTCGCTCTCCGTCACCCGGCGCACATCGTCCTCGATGTCCGCCAGATACGTCTCCACCGTGTTGGCCAGGGTGATGCCCGCGTCCAGCGTAGGCTGTACGGTGGTCATGGCATCGGCGTAGCTGTCCAGCGTGCCGGACACCTCCCCCAGGCTGCCGCCCACGGCCCCCAGCAGCTGCTGGACGGACCGCAGCGTGGTCTGGGCCTGGGCCCCGGTGGTGTGCAGGTATTCGTTGATCTCCTTATTGGTCCGCACCGCCGCAGCCAGCAGCTCCTGCCGCACCTGATGCAGCATATCCAGCACCGGTCCCTGCAGGGCCGACGGCTCCAGCGTATCCACCAGTGCGTCCAGCGCCTTCAGATCGGCGATAGCCGTCTCCAGCTGCGCCTTCAGGGCCTCGTCCTCGGCGGCCGCCAGCTGGTCCTCCAGCGCGGCGATGGCCGCCTGGATCTTCCGGTGCAGGTCCGCCTTCAGCGCTTCGTCGGCGGCAGAGGTATCCATGTTCCGCAGGGCATCCTCGATGTCGCCCAGTACCTTATCCGTGTTGTTCAGCACCGTCAGCAGGTCGCTGTACGCCGTGTCCGCCGCGCTCAGGCCCGTGCTGATAAGCTGCACCGTGCTGCCCGCCGCCGCATCGGCGTCCTCCACCGTTCCCCGTGCGTCCGCGATGGTCACGGACGCCGCGGTCAGCAGCCCGTCTGCCCCGTTCATCACGTCCTTCAGCGACAGCAGCACCTGCTGCAGCTGCGCCATCTCCTGCCGCGCACCGGTCAGCTTATCCATAATGCCGTCCGCCAGCGCCTCCGAATCCAGCCCCATGGCCTTGAACACGGAGCCCGCCGTGGTCAGCGCCTCAGCAGCCTTGCCGATGACCGTGGTGTTGATCTGCTCCTGCACGGCGGTCTTGGCCTTGCTGGTGATCTTGGGGGCGATGGCGTTCTTCTTCTCGTTCTCGTAATACTGTATCTGCGGGTGGCGCAGATCGCCGGACAGAATACTCACAAAATCCTCGGTAAATTCCTCCGGCACGATCAGCGCCGCGTAGTAGTCGCCGGACTCCACCCCGTCCAGGGCCTCCGCCCGGCTGTCCACGAACACCCAGCCCATCTGGTCGTTGCTCTCCAGTCCCTGCAGCACCAGCGCGCCGATGTTCACCTCCAGACCCAGCACCTCGCAGCCCGCGTCCTCGCTGGCCACCGCCACGCTGATGCGGCTGGTGGACGCCGTGCCGTAGGGATCCCAGTTGGACAGGATGTTGAACCAGGCATACAGACACGGCACCAGGCACAACCCCAGCAGCACCACCACCGCCACCACACTGGCCGTCAGCCGCCGCCAGTCGGCGCGAAAGATATTCCAGATGTTCTTCATCGGTCCACCTGCCCTTCCCGGCTCTCCGCCGCACCGCGCCGCAGGTCATCGGACAGCCCCTGTATCGCCTGGGTCAGCGCGTCCAGATCGGACGCCAGCTTCTCCGGATCCTCCAGCAGCCGTTCCAGCACCCGCGCGCCGCTGTATACCGGCGCGGCAGGCGTCGGCGCGTTGTCTGCCTGCGGCGCTCCGCCGTGCACCTCCCGCAGTATCTCATCCACGGAATATACCTCCGGCTCCGGCGCTGCCGGTGCCTTTGTGACCGGCGTCTCCTCCGCAGGTGCCGGGGATATCTCCTCTGCCGCCGGCGTCCCCTCCGGCGCAGGTGCCGCTTCCGCCGCCGTTGCCTCCGTCTCCGGCGTCTCCTGTTCCTCCCGGGTGCCGTGGCGCAGCAGCAGACCCATCCGTGGCACCTTGGGCAGCTCCGGCAGCTCCAGCAGTGTGCCCAGGCTCTCCTGCTCCATCTGGGTGATGTTCTCCAGCTTCTTTTGCAGCTCATAGTCCGCGTACTCCACGGCGATCAGATACGCCGCCACTGCGAACATGGACAGTATCCACAGCATCAGGGTGAACACCTTGTTCCCCTCCGCCAGAAACATCAGCAGCATCAATCCCAGCGTCACCGCCAGCAGCATCCGCATACCGACGCGTATCCGCCGCCGGTTGTTCCGGTGCAGGGTGCTGACCTCCTCCAGCAGGCGGTCATACAACTCCTGATAGTCCCGTTCTCTTGTCATCGGTCAACACCTCCTTTCACAGCAGCTCCGTCTCCTCCAGCTTCTCCTCCATAAAGTGGTTCAGTCCCATGAAGGGCCGCCGCACCAGCAGGCCGATCAGCAGCGCCGCCGCGGCGAACAGCAACAGGAAGCCGATCTGCTGCCAGTAGTAATTCCCGTACATCCCGCAGATGCACTCGCGCATGGCGTCGATGGCGTAGGGGAAGGGGAAGAAGCGATAGATCTTCTGATAGATGGCCGGCAGCAGCTCGATGGGGAACGTGCCGGAGGAGCCTGCGATCTGCATGACCATGATGACCACCACAATGGCCTTGCCCACATCGCCGAAGGACAGCGCCAGCGAATAGATCAGCAGGCTGAAGGTAAAGGCCGTCAGCGCGCCCGTGAGATACAGCATCCCCGGGTGCAGGCACTGGACCTTCAGTATGTACAGGTCGCCGGTGACGATGACCGCCGCCTGTATCTGGCTCAGCACGAAAAAGAACAGGTACCGCCCGAAGTACAGCTCCGCCGGCTTCGGGTCGATCAGGCCCTCCGTCCGGGCGTGTATCTTGATGAGGGACGACAATATCACGCCGCCCACCCAGATGGCCAGCACCGTGTAGAACGGCGTCATGGCCGAGCCGTAGTTGGCGATGGGATACACCGCATTCACGCTGGTCTGCACCATTTCCGGGAAATACTGGCCGTACACCGCCGGGTCGCCGCCCAGGATATTCACCAGCGTATCCATGTATTCGTCTGTGGTCAGCCCCTCCAGGTCGTCTATGGTGCTCTCCAGCGAGGTCAGCAGCTTCTCCGTAGCCGGCCGCAGCAGCGCCATGGTGTCGCCCACAGCGTCAGCGGTCTCCGCCAGCGCGGTCTTCATGGCCTTGGCGTCCCCGGCCAGCGCAGCCATGCCCTCCATGGTGTCCGCCACCTGACCGGCCACGGTGTCCAGTTCCTTTTGCAGCGCCTTTGAAGTCACGGGGATCTTGTCCACCATCGTCCGAATGGACTTCACCAACGCGTCGCAGTCCGCCAGCAGGTCGGCAGAATCCGGACTCTCCGCCAGTGCCCGCAGCTGCTTTGCCGTTTTGCGGCACTCCGCCGCCGTCTGCCGCGCCGCCTCCGCCTGGGTCTTGCCCGCCTCCGTGCCGGAGTCCTCCAGTCCCGCCGCCCACGTTTCCAGCGCGTCGGCGGTCTTGTCCATGGTATCCGCCGCATCCAGCAGCTTCTGCTGCGTCTCCTCCTGGTCCGGCGCATTCTCAATGGCACTGTTCAGCCGATCCAGCGCCCGTTCCACCCGGGCCAGGGCCGTATTCAGCTGCAGCTGTATCTCCGCCGCCGTCTGCTGCAGCTGCGCGCCGTCCGGCAGGTTCTTGTTGATATTGGCCACGGCCGCCTCCAGCGCCGCCGCGCTGCTCTCCGACACGCCGCTGCCGCCCGCCGCCTCAAAGGCATCCATCATCCGCCCGCAGGCGTGCAGCAGGTCCTGGGCCTGGTACAGCACGCCCTTCACAGCGGCCTCCGGATCGTCGGCGGTCAGGTCCGCCGCCAGCAGATTGCTCTGCTCCATGATGCCGCCGATGACCACCTCCAGATAGTTTTCACTGATGGAGCGCTTCAGCGTCTCCACCGCCGTGTCGGTGATCTTGGTGGCCACGGCGTTCTTCTTGGCGTTTTCGTAGTAGGTGATGGCCGGCTTACCGGTCCAGTCCGTCAGCATCCGGTACATATTCCGGCTGAACTCCCTGTCAATGACCACCGCCGCGTAGTAGTCCCCGGACTCCACGCCGCCCTTGGCCGCCTCCTCGGTGTCCACGATGACCCAGTTGATGGACGTAGCCTCCCGCAGGTCGGCCACCACGTCGTCGCCCTTGTTCTCGTAGGTGCCGTCCTCATCGGTATAGCCCTCGTCCAGCGACGCCACCGCGATGGATATCCCCCCGGTGTTGCCGTAGGGGTCCCAGTTGGAGTAGATATTCAGCCAGGCGTACAGGCTGGGCAGCAGCGCGATGGCGACCACCACCACGCAGGCGAAAAAGCACTTGCTCAGCGTCCGTATATCGGTTTTGAATACCGTCCAGATATTACGCATACTGCCTCCTTACGCGCGGCACGCCGCGCTGTATATAAAGCTGTCGTTAACAATAGTGTATCAGTATGTATTATACAGAAAGCCGCCATGATTTGTCCACACAAAACCCGTTTTTTGCCCAAAAAAACAGAAAAGAGACGGCTCCCGCCGTCTCTTTCGTTCTACTCTTTTTCTGTATCCTCCGCCACGATGCGGTAGTAGGTATTCCCCGTCAGCTTGTACACGATGGCATACAGCACCGCGAACACCGCAAAGCTCACCGCCGTTGTGCCGATCAGCAGCCCCCTGTTGTCCAGGTTGAACAGGATCAGCAGCTTGTGGATGAACGGGAACGCGAAGCACAGGTGCACGCCCGCCAGCACCAGCGGCAGATAGAACACCGTCAGCAGCTGGCTGTTGATGCTGCGGCGGATGTCCACCTTGGTCATGCCCACCTTCTGCATGATGTCGAACCGGCTCTGATCCTCATAGCCCTCGGAGAGCTGCTTATAGTAAAGGATAGCCACCGCCGCGAAGATAAACACGATACTCAGCATGATGCCCAGGAAGAACAATCCGCCGTACATGCCGTAGAAGTCTGCCCGGTTGGCGGCCTTGGACTCCACGCTGACGCCCACGCCCCAGTCACTGCTGACGCCCGCCAGATAGCCGTTCAGTGCGTCCTCCAGATTGGGCGTTGTTCCGTCGATGTTCCCCTGCTGGTTTTCCGGCAGATCGGTGTCGAAGGCGTAGTGCCACGTGGCCGTGAGATACCACCCGTATTTCTCGCTCAGTCCGTCCTCCAGCTCCTGCACGAACTGTGTGAAGTGCGGCATGACCACCATCAGGGTCGGGGTAATATCCGCCGTGAAGGGGCCGCTCAGCAGCGGAATGTCCCGATCCATGACCCGGAACGTCCATTCCCCGTCGACGGTCAGGGTGTCGTAAGGGAAATCCGTCCGCAGAGCCGCCACATACACCTGCCCGTCGTTCAGCGTCAGGCTCTGCCCCGTGGCGGCGTTGTAATCCTCCAGCGGCAGGAAATGCAGCTGCGTCACACGGGTGCTGTCCGCTGCGGACGCACCGGCGGTGCCCAACCGCAGATCCCCGCCGTCCGGCAGACCGCTGACGCTGATCTCACGGTATGTCGCCACATTACTGGTCTGCCCGCCGAAGTTGAAAACGGTGCTCTCCACACCCTGACGCAGCTGCTCCGCCTCCGCCTCGTCCAGCGGATGATCGCTTCTGCCGTATACCGCCACGTCCATGTCGCGGGGATACCGGGCATTCACCGCGTCCTCCTGCCCCACATACAGGCAGGTGGTGGACGAGATCATCACCAGCACCATGGTGGCCAGGATACACACCGACGCCAGTCCCGCGCCGTTGCGCTTCATGCGGTAGGCCATGGAGGACACGGACACGAAGTGCTGGGGCCGGTAGTAGTATTTTTTGTTCCTTTGCAAGCCGCGGCACAGCGTCACCGACCCGCTGATAAACAGCAGATAGGTGGCCAGTATCACCATGATCACCGCCGCAAAGAACCACAGCAGCGCCGCCAGCGGCTCCTTGATGGACAACGCCAGCGCATAAGCGGCACCCAGCAGAACCATGCCCGCCGCCGTCAACACCCACTGGGCACGGGGCGGCTTCTCGCCCACGCTCTCGCTGCGCAGCAGCCCCACCGCGCTGACGCCGTGCAGCTGCCGCAGCCCGTTCAGCAATATCAGCGTGTGGATGGCCGCAAACAACGCCGCCGCAGCCAGCAGAGACGATACGGACACCGTCAGGGTATAGGTCACGGGCACCTGCAAAAGCCGCACCATACCCAGCTCCGCCAGCTTATACAGTACCACGCCCAGAAGCAGTCCCGTCCCCGTGGTCAGGCCATAGGTGATGACCGTCTCCCACAGCAGAATGCGGGCGATGTTGCCCTTGCCCATACCCAGCACATTGTACAGGCCAAACTCCCTCTCCCGGCGGCGAATGAGGAACGAGTGGGTATAGAACAGAAATATCAGCGCAAACACGGCGATGACCACCGTGCCCAGCCGCAGTATGATGGCGCTGCTGCCGCCGCCGGACATGTGCTCCAGCACCGGCGATCCGGACAGCCCCATCAGGATGTAGAACATCAGCACCATCCCGGCGCAGCTCAGCAGATACGGCAGGTACAGCCGCCTGTTTTTTCTCATGCCCGTCCAGGCCAGCCGGGCGTATAATGTCTTTTCCCTCATGCCGGCTCACCGCCCGACTGCAGCATGGTCAGCGTGTCGGAGATGCGCTGATAGAACCTGGTGTCGTCGTCCTCGCCCCGGTACAGCTGGTGGAACACCTGGCCGTCCTTGATGAACAGCACCCGGCCCGCCCGGCTGGCGGCCTTCACGGAGTGTGTCACCATCAGTATGGTCTGCCCTGCCCGGTTGATGGCGGCGAACAGCCGCAGCAGCTCGTCGGTGGAGCCGCTGTCCAGTGCGCCGGTAGGCTCATCCGCCAGCAGCAGCTTTGGCTCGGTGATGATGGCCCGGGCCACCGCCGCCCGCTGCTTCTGCCCGCCGGAGACCTCATAGGGATACTTCTTCAAAAGCTCCGTCAGTCCCAGCTCCCGGGCGACAGGCAGCAGCCGCGCCCGCATATCCTCGTAGGTCCTCCCCATCAGCACCAGCGGCAGATAGATGTTGTCCTCCAGCGTGAACGTATCCAGCAGATTGAACTCCTGGAACACGAACCCCAGGTTGTCCCGGCGGAAGGCGGCCAGGTCCCCCTCGGGGATGGTCTCCAGGTTTTTGCCCGACAAAAGCACCTCTCCCGCCGTGGGCCTATCCAGGGCCGCCAGGATATTCAGCAGGGTTGTTTTGCCGGAGCCGGACTCGCCCATGATGGCCACATACTCCCCCTCCTGCACAGAAAAGGTCACGCCCTTCAGGGCCTGGACCCGGTTGCCGCCAAAGCGGGAGGTATAGGTTTTTTTCACTTCATTAACCTTTAAAATTTCCATATTAAACCTCCGAAATCTGATTTACAGGCTTATTTTACGGCAAACCGGGCCGCTCCGCCATCGCTTCGGGTGACAGGGCTGTGACAGTTTTGTAAGGGGGGTGAACATCGGTGCCATTTGGTGCGGTTTGGTGCAGCTGCGGTGACGGATTTGGGACAGACGCGGTGACGCATTCGGTGACGAAGCAGCCCCGGCCCGTCCCGTTTTGCACCCAGGCATAAAGCGCCTGCTCCCCGGCCTGCGCAGTGCGGGTCGGGGAGCAGAGGAGCGCGGGATTTACAGCAGCACAAGGCTGCTCCCGCATTTCACTTGAAGGACGGCGGCTACATCCCGGCTGAGGTCATCCAGGGGAGCGCCGTTCACGGACTGAATTTCCAGTTTTTGGATGGAGTCTCCCGCGCAAAGGGCGCAGATCAGATCCATGAACGCCTCGGCTACTCGCACTAGGGGCACCGGGGCG